>VOFG01003008.1_pt1 | contig 19796 bp, 31 predicted proteins | sample 5384171 | NCBI WGS metagenome assembly VOFG01 (sample SAMN12384726, study PRJNA508395) | human gut metagenome | isolation source: healthy gut F | host: Homo sapiens
ATTTGTAATCAGCAGGTTATCGGTTCGAGTCCGATCATCGGCTTTACTTGAGAAATCAAGTACAAAAAATAGGATATCGCGGGATGGAGCGGTCTGGAAGCTCTTCGGGCTCATAACCCGAAGGTCGTAGGTTCAAATCCTACTCCCGCAATTTTTATGCCTAGTTAGCACAGTTGGTAGAGCAGAGGACTGACAATCCTCGTGTCTCTGGTTCGATTCGGAACTAGGCATATTTTACGGAGCATTAGCTCAGTCGGTAGAGCACTTGACTTTTACTCCAGTTGTCCCGGGTTCGAATCCCCGATGCTTCACTATGTGGAACCCTTTCGAGGGTTCTTTTTTTGTTCTGCATATCCAAAATTGGTCCACCGGACCAATTTTGATTATGTTTATCTTAAGGTTACGGCGAAAATCTTGCAAAAGGCAGGAAATGTACTATGCTTTGAAAGAATAAAAAAGAACGGAGGAATCTGTTTATGGCACAAAAAAAGAAAAACAAAAGACGAAGACGCCAGTTTCAGCAGAAAGTGATTTTAAGTGTTCTGCTTGTTATCATTATCGGATTGATTGGCGTGCTTGGATATCAGATGCAGAAGAACGAGAAAAAACAGACGGATGGAAACGCAAGTGCATCCTCTTTGGTTTCGTCATCTCTCTTGTTGGGGACAGTTCAGAGCCGATATCGGATTCCAGCCCGGAGGAGGAGATTACACCGACGCCTGAGCCGGTACAGCAGATTTCGTCAGATGGTCTGAACAGTCAGCATGCCCTGCTAGTGCGGGAAAGCGATCTGGCTGAGATGATGAATCTGGGCGGAGATGAGAGAATTTATCCGGCGTCGATGACAAAGATTATGACAGCGCTGCTTACCATTGAAAATCTTCGGATCTGAACGAGACGATTACGGTTCCGGAGGACATCTTCGAGGAACTGACGGCACAGGATGCGTCGGTAGCGGGATTTAATCCGTACGAACAGCCAACGGTTCGTGATCTTCTCTATGGTGTGCTGCTGCCATCCGGCGCAGATGCCTGTGAGACATTGGCGAGAGCAGTCGGCGGATCGGAAGAAGGTTTGTGGCCATGATGAACCAGAAAGCAGAAGAACTGGGACTTACCAATACACATTTTGAGAACTGCACGGGACTGCATAACGACAACCATTATTCTACCTGCCGTGATATTGCGGTGCTGATGATGAGTGTCTGAAGAGTGATACGTTTCACGCGAGATCGTGACGAGGGAGGTTTACACAACGGAAGCTACCGCAGCACACCCGGAGGGAATTACGCTGTATGACACGATGCTCCACCGGTTTACCAGCTATGAGATGAGTACGACACTGGAGAACGGGGCAGTCATTGAAGGCGGAAAGACCGGATTTACCGATGAGGCGGGTCAGTGCCTGGTCAGCTTTGCAGAATATGGAGGCGAAGAGTACATACTTGTTACGGCAGAGGCCATGACGGATTCGGGATCTGCGGTGGACAGCATCGCGGATGCGAGTACGGTGTATGGAAGATTACAGTAAATACAGGTGAAAGCGAGAGCTGGAAACGGGAGAAAATTCCGGTTCCGGCTCTTTTTACGTGAAGCAAGTCGAGAAAATAAGGTGTGGATAACATTGGGGATGTTTTGCACGGAATGCGCAGAAAAAATTATGTTTTCCACAAAAGAAAGAAGCGCATGGGAAAAATTGTGGATAACGGAAAGGAAAAATCCGGTTTTTGTGTATAGATCGCGCCGGATGGGAAATACTGCTTACTGTAGAAAAGCAGGAGGAGAGCGAGAAATCGAAAAACGCCTCTGAAATGCTTAAAAGATATCAGCAGAGGTGGTAAGAACATGAAAAAAGAGACAAGTTGAGAATCGGCGTGATCACAGCGGCACTGGCAATGATGATTGCAGGCGGAGTGCTGACCTGGCAGCAGGATGCGAGAAACGGTAAGGCAGATCAGGCGAAACAGGGAGAGACGGCACAGCTTACAGAGGACGAAAGCACCGGAACTACAGAACAGCAGACGGAGGAGACGGCGGGAGATGCAGACGGAACGCGTGCCGTACAGGATCAGGCAGATGATGTGGAAAACAGTCTGGAACAGGTGCCGGAAATGGAAGCGGCGTGTGAAGAAGAGGCGGCGGGAAATCCAGAAGCAGATGCAGAGACGGCTCAGAATACACCGGAAGAATCAGATGGGAATACAGAAAGACAGGACGCGCAGGCGGTAAACGGAACAGCGGCGGATCAGAACGGAGAAACAGGATCAGGAGAAACAGCGGCGAATGAAGAAACGAGTGCAGCATCCGGAACTGTAGATTCTGCAGAAAACCAGGAAACGGCAGTTGAGACAGCAGGGGCTGCACAGGATCTGATGTTCAGCGAAGCGACAATCATGGAACTGCCGGTTACTGGAACAGTTCTGATTCCGTATAACATGGAAAATACCGTTTATTTCCCGACACTGGATCTTTACCAGTGCAATCCAGGCGTTGTTTTCTCGGCGGCAGAAGGAACTCCGGTTCTGGCGGCAGCGGACGGAGAAGTTGTGCGTGTGGAAAATGATGCAAGAACCGGCCTCACCGTCACCATGAATCTTGGAAATGGATACGAAGCCATCTACGGACAGCTCACAGACGTTTCCCTCGAGTCAGGCCAGAAAGTTCAGAAAGCAGCACGGATCGGAGCAGTTGCAGCACCGACGAAATATTATGTAAAAAGAGGGAAGCAATCTTTTCTTTGAGATGAAAAAAGATGGAAAAAGCCATTGATCCTATGGTATATCTCCCGGCAATTTCGGAATAAAAAAAAGAGGACCTGCACGAAATGGGATGCGGGAAAGTATTATAAAGTGTAGGATTCGCAATCGAATCTTTTTACAGGTTTTGAATACAAAAAGGCGGCGCAGACCGCGGATGGTAAAATACCGTTTTTCGATTGCTTTTTTTATAAAAAAGGCTGGCTGAAAACAGTCAGCTTTACATATAACAAACAGGATTGTTTTGATATAGAAAAAGGGCGGAATAAAAGGAAAGTAACCGGTTACAGAAAATGTGAAAGTTTGTCATTTTAGGGGTTTCGTTTTTTGAATGTTATCGGTTAAAATAGACGTAGTGGACAGATCCTGAAAACAAGGAGGATTAGAAAAATATGGAGCTTTTATTTATGGACCCGGTGTTCAAAGAAGCAATCTGGGGTGGAACAAAGTTAAGAGACGTATTTGATTACGAAATTCCGAGCGATACAACCGGCGAGTGCTGGGCGATCAGCGGACATGCCAACGGAATGAGCCATGTGGCAGGCGGAAGATTTGATGGAAAAACATTAGGTGAGCTCTGGAAAGAGGAGCCGGAAATTTTCGAAATTACCCGGGAAGCCAGGTTCCGCTGCTGATCAAGATCATTGATGCAAAAATGATCTGAGCATCCAGGTTCATCAGATGATGCTTATGCAGGAGAGCATGAGAATGGATCTCTTGGAAAGACCGAGTGCTGGTACGTGCTGGACTGCGAACCGGGTACAGAAATTGTTATCGGACACAATGCAAAAGACAAGGCAGAAGTGGAGAAAATGATCCGCAATCATGAGTGGAGCGATTTCATCCGCAAAGTGCCGGTACATAAGGGAGATTTCTTCCAGATCAATCCGGGATGCGTACATGCCATCAAAGGCGGCACACTGATTCTGGAGACACAGCAGAGCAGCGATATCACCTATCGTGTATACGATTATGACAGACTGCAGAACGGCAAACCGAGACAGCTTCATGTAGAGCAGAGTATCGATGTTATCGAGGCTCCGTTTAAAACGGCAGATATCGATACCTTTACAGAGGAAATCCGGGCGCGGTACATACCCATTTTGTAACATGCAAGTTCTACTCTGTAGATAAATACGACATCGACGGTGTATTCACATTAGATGCGAAAAATATTATACTAATGTAAGTGTAATCGCCGGAGAGGGTACTGTAAACGGTATTCCGGTTAAGAAAGGTACTCACTTTATTATACCGGCTAATTTTAATGGATGCAGATTTGAAGGAAAACTTTCTGTAATCTGCTCAAATCCAGAAGCATAAGAGAGGAGAAAAACACAATGAGACTTGGAGCATTAGAAGCAGGCGGAACAAAGATGGTCTGCGCAATTGGAAACGCAAATGGAGAAATTTATGAGAGAATTTCTATCCCGACCGAGACACCGGAAATTACCGTTCCGAAAATGATTGAGTATTTCAAAGAGAAGGACATTCAGGCACTGGGAATCGGTTGCTTTGGACCGATCGACCTGAACAGAAAATCCGAAACATATGGTTACATTACCACAACTCCCAAATTAGCATGGAAGAACTACAACATCGTAGGCGCTTTCGCAGATGCACTGGACATCCCGGTTGGATTTGATACCGATGTAAACGGTTCTGCACTGGGTGAGGCTACCTGGGGAATCACAAAAGGTCTGGACAACAGCATTTACATCACCATCGGAACGGGCGTTGGAATGGGAATTATTTCCAATGGCAAGCTGTTGCACGGCATGCTTCATCCGGAAGGCGGACACGTTCTGCTGACCAGACATCCGAAAGATACTTACGGCGGAAAATGCCCGTATCACAGCAACTGCCTGGAAGGTCTTGCTGCAGGTCCTGCCATTGAAGCACGCTGGGGCAAAAAAGGTATTGAGCTGGCAGACAAAAAAGAGGTATGGGAGCTTGAGGCTTACTATATCGGACAGGCACTTGTAGACTGCATTATGCTGCTCTCCCCGCAGAGAATCGTTTTGGGCGGAGGCGTTATGCATCAGGAGCATATGATGCCGCTCGTAAGAGAAGAAGTAAAGAAACAGCTGAACGGATATCTTGTAACAAAAGAACTTGAGGATCTCGACAGCTACATTGTACTTCCAAGCCTGAACGACAATCAGGGTATCATGGGTGCGCTGAAACTGGCTGTAGATGAGCTGGCAATGCAGTAAGGTGCAGGAACATCCGAAAAAATTTCACTTACATCGTGGAATGCAGCGATGGAACACTTTACACCGGCTGGACCAACAATCTTGAGCACCGCGTTGAGACACACAATGTGGGAAAAGGTGCCAAATACACCAAAAAGCCGGAGACCGGTAAAACTGGTGTATTTTGAAACGTATTCCTCCAAAGAAGAGGCGATGCGGCGGGAGTGGGAGATTAAACAGCTTTCGCGGACAGAGAAATGGAAGCTGATTAAGGCGAAATAAGAATCAAAAACAGACTTTTCGAACAGACACAACAATGTGTGGATGCGGAAAGTCTGTTTTTTTTGAAAATGTGTCGAACGATTCCGGAAGAAACCAGATATTTTGACTTGCAAAATAATTTCATCCTGTTATAATAAAAGAAACGGCAACAAGTAGTAATAAAAACTATGTGAGACGGTAATTGAAATAAAACAGCGTTTCTGACAGGAAAGGAGTGGGCAGAATGAAGTATATCAGAAAAAATGGAATCAAGGATCCTGGCAGTGCGATTACACATGGGATTGCGCTGATCCTGGCGGTGGTGGGAACGCTGCCATTGCTTTTGAAGGCGGCGCGGGAGCCGGATCATCTGCATGTGGTCGCAATGACAGTGTTTATGCTGAGTATGATTTTGCTGTATCTGGCGAGCACCGTGTATCACACGTTTGATGTAAACGGGAAGGTGAACCGTCGACTGAAAAAGTTTGATCATATGATGATTTCAGTGCTGATTGCGGGAAGCTACACACCGATCTGCCTGATTGCACTGCATGGACGGACGGGAATTGTACTCTGTGCATTGGTGTGGGCAGCAGCAATTGGCGGAATTCTCGTCAAGGCATTCTGGATCAACTGTCCGAAGTGGTTTTCTTCAGTGCTGTATATCGCAATGGGATGGCTGTGTGTACTGGCATTTCATCCGCTGTTTCTGGCGCTTTCACGGCCGGCATTTGGATGGCTGCTGGCGGGCGGCATCATTTACACGGTCGGCGGGGTGATTTACTCCTTAAAAATGCCGGTGTTTAATGCGAAGCATAAAAAGTTCGGAACACATGAAATTTTCCATCTGTTTGTGATGAGTGGAAGCTTCTGTCATTTTATTGTGATGTATTATTTTGTGGCGGCGATGCCGGTATAAAATAACAGTGGCGGCTGTACCGGGAAAGAAAAATCCGGTACAGCCGCTGCTTTATGTTTACGTGTTATGGGGGTAAAATCTGTGATGCTGCAAAACCCCTGGAAAATGCTGTTATAACAACGGGAACAGCCACTTTAGTTCAGTTTAATATTTTTAAACAGCGATCCCAATGTCGTCGTTACTTCTTCCGTCTTTGGAAGTTCGATTGTTTCCTCCTGAATTTCTTCGGCTGCGACATCGTCGAGGGCTTTCATGGAAAGACTGAGTTTGCCGTCTTTGATGGCGGTGACTTTTACTTTGACTTTATCGCCGACTGCCAGGACTGCGGATGGATGTTTGATTCGTTTGGCGCAGATCTGGGAGATGTGGACGAGGCCGGAGAGGCCGTTTCCGAGGCTGATGAAGGCGCCGTATGGCTGCAGGCTCTCAACGGTTCCTTCGGTGACGAGGCCGACTTCTACGTTGGAGATTTTCTCTTTGCGCTCTTCGTCTGCTTTCTCGCGGAGAATTTCGCGGGCGGAGAGGATCAGGCGGTCTTTTTTTCTTTGTCGAGGTCAAAAACCTGTACCTGAATGTCTTTGTTTAAGTATTCATTCAGATCTTCCACGTAGTTCAGGGAGAGTTTGGAAGCCGGGATGAAGCCGCGGATTCCTTCGACGTAAGCGATAACACCGGCGTTTACGATTCCTTTGACTTTTACATCCAGTACGGTTTTCTCTTCTTTGTACTGTGCGAGTTTTTCCCATGCGAGGATATCGTTTGCCTCTGCGCGGGAGAGAAGAATGTTGCCGTGGCCGTCGTCTTTGCGGATCACGGTTGCGGTGATTTCGTCACCGACCTGAACAGCGTCTTTTAAGGAGAAGCCAGGCTCGTTGCTGAAGTCCTCGGCGCGGATGACGCCCTCTGCGTAGTATTTCAGATCGAGAATCACCCTCTTTTTCATCTACGGAGATGACGGTTCCGGTGAGCATGTCGCCTTCCTCAATTTTTTGAAGGAAGCTTCCAGCTCTGCGGAGAAGTCATCCATGGTTAATTTTTCTTCTGACATAATGAAACACCCCTTTTTCGTAAGAATAACAGGAAAACGAGAGGAAAATTGTGGATTTATGAAAAAATCGGGTTCAATTTTGCACGTTTTTCTATCTGCGTTTATCTTAACATAAAAGATTTTCTTTGACCAGATGAAAAGAGGATGGTAAGATGTGTGTAGTCGTTACCAAAATTACTGAGACGCGCACCTTGCTGCGCGGCTGCAGGAGAAAGTGATTCAGGTGGCCGCCCGGAACTTCGCGGAGCGAATTTGCATGTGCAGGGCGGCGGTTACTGGTCACGAAGTGAGCAGTAACTGTAGTCGTTACAAAAAAAGAAGTAAAACTACCGGGACGAACTTACTGTATACCACAAACATACAGAAGGGAGGAGTACTATTATGAAATCAAATTCAAGAGTTTATGTAATTGGACATAAAAAATCCGGATACGGATTCGATCTGTTCGGCGATTGCCTATGCGGATATCAAGAACAGAACGGATAAAAAAAAACCTACGTGGCACGCCGTGCCGGTCAGATCAACGAGGAGACCGAGTATGTGCTGAAACGCTTTGGGGTGCGTGCGCCGGGCTACCTGCCGAATGCGGGAACGCAGGTAAAGGAAATTGAAATTCACGAGGTGCCGAGCGTGCCGGGTACGATTTCGGTGAAAAAAGCGTATTCCATGATGAAAAACAACAATGTAGTCACACTGCCAATTACTTCGCCGGACAATGATCTGCAGGGCGTGATCACGGTCAGTGATATCGCGGAATCCTATATGGATTCTTATGACAGCCATGTCATGTCACTGGCAAGGACACAATACCGCAGTATCGCGGATACGTTGGATGGTTCGGTTGTTGTCGGAAATGCACATGGTTATTTTATCGAGGGAAAGGTTGTTGTCGGAGCGGTCCATCCGGACACGATGGAAAACTATATTGATAAAAATGACCTGGTGATTCTTGGAAACCGTGCAGAGGATCAGCTCTGTGCAATCGAGATGGATGCCAGCTGTATTATTGTCGGACTTGGTGCAAAGGTTACCAAAACAATTCAGAAATTTGCAGAGGAAAAGTGCTGTGTTATTATCAGCAGTCCACATGATACGTATACGATTGCACGTCTGATCAACCAGAGTATCCCGGTCAAGTATTTGATGCGAAGAAGCAATTTAATTACATTTTCCACAGAGGATTTCCTGGATGATATCAATGAGGTGATGAAAACCAGCGACACCGTGATTTCCCGATTCTGAATAAAAAGGAAAATATGTGGGAACGATTTCCCGCCGGAATCTGATTGGAAACGCCGGAAAGAAACTGATTCTTGTTGATCACAACGAGGAGTCGCAGGCTGTCGACAATGTAAAAGAGGCAGAAATACTGGAAATTATAGACCATCACCGTCTTGGATCGCTGGAGACGATGGCGCCGGTTATGTTCCGCAATGAGCCGGTCGGCTGTACGGGAACGATTATGTATCAGATTTATCAGGAAAAAGGACTTGACATTGCACCGAATATTGCCGGCTTGCTTTGCGCAGCAATTATTTCGGATACGCTGATGTTCCGTTCGCCGACTTGCACGATGCTTGATAAAGCGGCAGCAGAGGCTCTGGCGGGTATTGCCGAAATCAGCATTCCGGAGTTTGCATCCGAAATGTTCCGCGCAGGAAGCAATCTGAAGGATAAATCTCCAGAGGAGATTTTCTACCAGGATTTCAAAAAATTCATCATGGGCGATGTTACGTTTGGTGTCGGCCAGATTACATCCTCGATGCGGGCGAGCTGGAATCCATCAAGGAACAGCTTCTGCCGCAGATGGAAAGCGAGTGCGGAAAACACGGCATCGAGATGGTATTCTTTATGCTGACCAATATTATAGAAGAATCTACAGAGCTTCTGTATTATGGAAGCGGGGCAAAGGAAGTCATCGAAAAGCTTTTGAAGATCTTCCGGTCAATGAGGTCAGCTGCGAGCTGAAGGGTGTTGTGTCGAGAAAGAAACAGCTGATTCCGGCATTTATGATGGCGCTGCAGAATCAGTAAAAACAGAAAAATAAAAAGCGTGGTTCCGGGCCTGAAAACAGATCCGGGGCACGCTTTTTTCGGTCATAAAAGGGTGAAAAAGAGGAAAGGAAAGAAATAAGAATGGGAAAACAGACATGGAAAGCGGGAAATATGCTGTATCCGCTGCCGGCGGTCATGGTGTCGGTGCGCGGAAAGAACGGGGAGGACAACATCATCACCGTTGCCTGGGCCGGCACGGTGTGTACGAATCCTCCGATGGTATCGATCTCGGTGCGGCCGGAACGCTACAGCTATCAGATGATCAAAGAGAGCGGTGCGTTCGTCATCAACCTGACGACGGAGGACCTCTGCTATGCGACCGACTACTGCGGCGTGCGCTCGGGAAGAGATGTGGATAAGTTCAAAGAGATGAAGCTGACGAAAGTCGAGGCGGAGGAGATTTCCGCACCGATGATCGGGGAGTCGCCGGTTAATATCGAGTGTAAAGTGGAGCAGGTGCTCGAACTGGGCCTCGCATCACATGTTTCTTGCAAAAGTTGTGGCTGTCCATGCGGATGAGGCATACATGGATGAGCGCGGCCGCTTCGATCTGAACCGCGCGAAACCGATTGTGTATTCCCCACGGAGAGTACTTTGGAATCGGGAAAAAGCAGGGAACCTTTGGCTGGAGCGTGAAGAAAAAAATTGAAAACACCTAATATAAAAACAAAAAACCGCCGCTAATCTTTATTTTCTAAAGAACCAGCACGCGAAATTTTATAGTACTTTCGGTAAAAAATATACAAAATCGACAAAAATACTGGGTAAATATTAGAAAACGCTACAAAATCATGATTTATTAGGAATTTTTTGCGTGAAATATTGCAAAAAAACCGGATATTTTATGCTATAATATCAACCAATCGTTGACCTTATAAAATTAAGTGATCCGGAGGACGGGAGAATCCGCCGGAGACGCGAGAGAGTGCGGAAATGATTTTCTCCACGCTTTAAGGCTGATGAGAAACGCAGATGGATCTTTTAAAGAAATCTTTCTGCACTACATTAAGGGAGAAATTTCAAGGAGGAAACTAACATGTCATACGTAGATGAGGTTATTGAGTCCGTAGTTGCAAAAACCCAGCTGAGCCGGAATTCCATCAGGCAGTCAAAGAGGTTCTGGAATCTCTTCGCCCTGTTATTGAAGCAAACGAGGAAAAATAGAGAAAAGTCGCTCTTCTGGGAGAGAATGGTAGAGCGTAAAGGTGGTTCTGACTTCGATCCGAAAGGAAAATCTGACAGAGAAGATCATGGCATTCTGCCAGAGCTTTATGACAGAGCTTTGCAAATATATCGGCGCAGACACCGACGTACCGGCTGGTGACATCGGAACAGGCGCAAGAGAGATCGGCTTCATGTTCGGACAGTACAAGAGAATCCGCGGCGTATACGAAGGCGTTCTGACTGGAAAAGGATTAAGCTACGGCGGATCTTTAGCAAGAACAGAAGCTACAGGATATGGACTGTTGTACCTGACCCAGGAGCTGCTAAAACTGAACGGCATCGACATCGCAGGCAAGACCGCTTGTGTATCCGGTTCCGGAAACGTTGCAATCTATGCAATCGAGAAAGCTACTCAGCTTGGTGTGAAAGTTCTCACCTGCTCTGACTCCAACGGATGGGTTTACGATCCAGACGGAATCGATGTAGCTGCATTAAAAGAGATCAAAGAAGTAAATCGTGCCCGTCTGACCGAGTACAAGAAATATCGTCCAAACTCTGAGTACCACGAAGGACGCGGCGTATGGGTTGTAAAAGCAGACCGTTTGCTCTTCCTTGCGCAACTCAGAACGAGCTGCTGCTTGAGGATGCAAAAGCACTTGTTGAGAACGGATGCACCGCAGTATGCGAGGGCGCTAACATGCCTACTACTCTGGAAGCAACCAAATATCTGCAGGAGCACGGCGTAATCTTCGCACCTGGAAAAGCTGCAAACGCAGGTGGTGTTGCAACATCCGCACTCGAGATGTCCCAGAACCCGAGCGTCTGTCCTGGACCTTCGAAGAAGTTGATGCAAAACTGAAGAGCATCATGATCAACATCACACACAACATGGTTGATGCTGCAAAACGTTACGGCCATGAGGGCGACTATGTTATGGGCGCTAACATCGCAGGCTTTGAGAAAGTAGCTGACGCTATGATGGCTCAGGGAATCTGCTAATCCGATTTTGAGAAATCCAAAGGGATCTCCGGTTAAGACCGGGGGTCCCTTTTGCATAAAAAGATAGAAGAAACACAGAAAAATAACGAAAATTACAGGGTACAAAAACATTACATTTTGCAACGAGACTAGACAGAAGAAATAGACTTTCACGCGGTACCGTGTGAATAAAACGACAGAATATGCGAGTAAGTTGTATTATTATGCATAAATGCAATATACAGGTAAGATAAAACGTAAGAAAAAAAGATATTTTATGTTCAGAAATAGAGCGCATAGTAAACAAAAATAATGCAAAAATAATGAAAAGCAGAAGTTGACAAGAGCTTGCATGAGAAATATAATTATTTATGTATTGATAAAGAACTTGTATGCATTAATATGTAATGAATTTGCATACATGGAAGAGGAAGAGAAGATGACATTAAAAGATTGCTACATGCAGATGGGAGCAGATTACGAGGAAACCGTTCAGCGGCTTCGCAGTGAATCTCTGATTCAGCGGATCATTTTAAAATTTCCGCAGGATCCGAGCTATCAGGAGCTTTTTGCCAGGCACTGGCGGACGGAAATATTGAGGTTGCATTCCGTGCAGCTCATACATTAAAAGGCGTGTGCCAGAATCTTGGTTTTAAGAATCTGTACGAGCCAAGCGCCGAGCTGACCGAGCGGTTAAGACCGCTGCAGGAGACCGAGACGGATGATCTGATGCAGAAGGTGACGGAAGAATATAACCGCACCGTAAAAGCGATTGAGGATTTCCAGAACGCTTAAATTGAAGGAAGAAAACAAGGAGACATTGATCTATGAGATGAGGAACACAGACCGGTGTCTCCTTTTTTATGGAATTCTGTACAAGATGCGGGTTGACGGGAAAAAGAAACATGATAATCTTTTTTACATAAAAGCACAGCTTATGAAGAAGGCTTGTTTAAAAAGAGAAAACTTATGAGTATCTATAAGAAAAACAAGGACGCTTTGCCGGAAAAATTCCGGCTGTGCAGGGCATATTCCATACCGAAAGGCAAGGCAGCCCAAATCTACAAAAAGCAGGAGAAAAGTAATGAAAAAAAAAAAGTTCAGCTATGGGAACCCCGTACACCTTTGAAGGACGGATTCCGCTGAAGCAGGCGATTCCGCTTGATTGCAGCACGTAATGGCGATGTTCGTACGGGAAACCTCACCCCGCTTCTGATCATCATGGGAGCGTGCGGTCTGACGGCGGATGCGGGCTACGGTGCACTTCGTACGGCTCTTTTGCAGAATGCAATGACAGTAGCCGGTACTGTAACACTGGTACAGATGTTTTCGATTGGACCGATCGGCGGTAAAGTGCCGATTGTTATGGGTACATCTTCTGGATTCCTCGGCGTATTCAAGAGCGTGACAGCCGTGCTGGGACAGGGCGCGCTGACGTACGGCGCTATCCTTGGTGCGACAATTGTCGGCGGTCTGTTTGAGGGCGTGCTTGGCGTCTGTTTAAAGCCGCTTCGTAAATTTTTCCCGTCGGTTGTTACCGGCTGCGTCGTTATGGCGATCGGTCTTTCGCTGATTCCGGTTGGAATCAATTATCTCTGCGGCGGTTCCGGAACGAACGATTACGGTTCCATACAGAACCTGTTCCTTGGCATGGTCGTTCTGATTGTAACGCTGGCACTGAAGCACTTTACAAACCGAAGGGAATCTTAAGCACGGCTTCAATTCTGATCGGTATTTTAGTCGGCTACGCGGTAGCTATTATTATGACCATGGTTCTGCCGCATACCGGAACGGCGGTTCTTGAGGATGGAAGCACTGTTTCCTATACATATTCCTGGGTTGTCAATTTCCAGCAGGTAAAAAGATGCGTCCTGGTTCGCGCTCCCTGGTATTGCAGGCTTTGGAAAACTGGCTGAGGTAAAACCAGTCTTCCGTGTGGAGGCAATTCTCCCGGTAGCGATCATGTTCATCGTAACAACCGTTGAGACGGTCGGCGATATCTGCGCCTGCGTAGAGAGCGGTATGGACCGCGAGGCAACCGATTCTGAGCTTTCCGGCGGTATCATCTGCGACGGTCTCGGATCCAGCTTTGCAGCAGCACTTGGCGTTCTCCCGAATACTTCTTTTGCACAGAACGTCGGCATTATTTCGATGACAAAATCGTAAACCGTATGGCACTTTCCTGCGGAGCCATTTTCCTGATCCTCTGCGGACTCTGCCCGAAGATTGCAGCATTTGTATCCATTATGCCGCAGTCCGTACTCGGCGGTGCAGCCGTTATGATGTTTGCGTCAATTCTGGTTTCCGGTATCCAGCTCATCACAAAGAGCCGATTACGAGCCGTGAGATCACGATCGTTTCTGTTGCACTGGGTCTGGCTACGGGGCCTTGGTTTCCACAGCGGGAGCAACTTCTTGAGCTTCCTTATTATATCCAGCTGATTTTCGGCGGCTCCGGTATTGTTCCGGCAGCTGTTGCGGCGATTGTACTGAATATTATTATTCCAAAAGAGAAGAAAAAAGCAGAATAAAGAAAAAAAAAAAAGAACCTCTTATGTTTCCGGAAAGAAGTATTTCCGGGAGAGATAAGAGGTTCTTTTTTTATTGTGCCGCCCGGCATTCGGGAGGAACTGCCGGTAGAAGGCTCTGCAGGTAAAATGTCTGAAAATACGAGAAATATACAAAATGACGGAAAAAGCACAAAAAAAATCCGTCAATAGATAAAAGAATAACGAAAAAGAAAAAAGTCAAGATTGACTATAAATTTAAAAATAGTGTATAAAATCGACAATATGAAGTAAAAAAATGAAATAAATTGTGAAAAAATATATAAAAAGTGCTTGCCAAAACGTGTGGAAGAGAGGTAATTATTGCATAAAAAGTGTGACGAAAATGTGAAAGTTTTAGGCAAACGTATGATTAAAAAAAACAATGGATTCTTCGTAAGCCTGGACAAAAGCAACAACGGAGCACGCAAAAAAGAACGTAAATCACAAGGAGGACACCAAATGAAAAAAGAAAGTAATTTCTGCATTACTGGCAAGCACCATGATCGTAAGTGGTAGCATGTGGCAGCACTGGAGGAGACAGTTCTGACACAAACAGCAAGAGCAGCGGCACAACAGCATCAAGTACGGCAGGCGGCGATGAAGCAAAGGATACCTCATCGGACAGCGGCTCCGGCGATGCAGCAGGTTCTGGTGACTGGGTTGCAGCAGCTGATGAAGCAGATGATGCAGTACCGGGTGAAAATGACGATCGTGCGTTTGCAAAATTTGATCATGTCGTAGAAGTACATTATGGATATCAGATCGACCCGAAGGATACCACACTTCCGGACGGCGATTCCGTAGATAACAACCAGTACACCAGATACCTTCTGGATAACTACAACATCAAAGTTGTCTGCGACTGGACTGCAGGTAATGCATCTGACTTCCAGCAGAAAGTATCTCTGGCAATCGCATCTGCTTCCCTTCCGGATGCAGTCGTTGCACCAACCCGTAACTACCTGGTACAGGCAGCAAGAGCAGATCTTCTGCAGACCTCTGGCCGGAGTTCAACCAGTACGCATCCAAACAGGTAAAAGAAATCATCGAGACTACCGAAGGACGTGCGATCAACAATGCAACCGTAGACGAACCTTCTGTGCACTGCCAAACATATCGGTAGATACCGATGGTGTTTACCTGTACTTTATCCGTCAGGACTGGCTGGATCAGTTAGACTGAAGTTCCGAAGACCGTAGATGAACTCGGCGAAGTAACTCAGAAATTTAAAGACGCAGGTCTCAGCCCGGATTATGCAATCGCAGGTATTGATAACGGCGGAAGAACCTACCCAACTCTGAACTCCTCCAACAACGGATACGGTTTCGATGCTGTATATCAGGCATTCAATGCAACACCGGGGTATTTTCTGAAAGATGATTCCGGCGAACTGTACTGGGAACTACAACAGATGAAATGAAAGAAGCCCTTACCACCTTACATGACTGGTATGAAAAAGGCCTCATCAACCCGGAGGTTGGAACCACAACCAACGGCGACAATGCAAACAATGTTAAGAACGGAACCTGCGGTATCTTCATGGGACCATGGTGGAGTTTTGGATACGGAAACCCGGATTCCTTCCGTAACGATAACAATGCAAACTGGCAGGCATATCCGCTGTACACCAAAGACGGTGAGTGGAATATTCATATGAAAGACGTTGGAACCACTTATACTATGGTAAACAAAAACGCATCGGATGATGTGAAGAAAGCCATTGTTATCATGAACAACGTACTCGTTCGTGATGAGTCTACCTTCGATACTTCTGTAGCAATCGGCTGGTATCCGCTGCGTAACACCATGGCAGCTACTGACGAGTGCGAGTATGAGTATGATGCACTGATGGGAATCATCAAAGGCGAAGCAAGCGCAGATGATTATCAGCAGGGCGGAAGCAAATTCAACGGTCTGTACAAGAACCTGGCAAACGATGCCGCAACTCTGAAAGACGTTATCTCTGAGGACTATGACGGATCCAGAGATCTGACAGTAACCGATATGGATGTCAACACCAACAACGGACAGTTCAACAGATTCTATGCACTGCTGATTGGTGATCGTCCATACGCAACACTTGAGCCGGATCACAAGATCTATTCTGAACTGTACTACACCATCGACGGAATGGATACCTACTGGACCCAGATTTCTGACCTGGAAGACAAGAGTATCCTTCAGTTCATCACTGGTGCGAAGAGCCTTGACGAGTGGGATCAGTTCTGCACCGACTGGCATGTACAGGGGTGGTGATCAGATCCTTGAGCTGGTAAAAAGATTACCTGGCTGAGTACCTAATGTAAATGTATGATGTGGAGGGTGGGGTACAGGAAAGCCTGTACCCCACTACTTTAAAAAAAAATGACATCAAAGGAGGAGCTTGCCGTGAAGAAGAAAAAAAGGCCATCTCGGGCTGTCAAATTCCTTTCACTATACGTTAATGGTTCTGCCGGGTTATATCTGGCTGTTTATGTTTTCTATCGTTCCGATGGTTGGTATTGTAATGGCATTCCAGGATTACAATCCGAGCAAAGGATGGTTCGGCTCTCCGTGGGTAGGTTTGAAATGGTTTAAATACCTGACCGTTATCCCGGATGCAAAACGGGCACTTGTCAATACTCTGATTATTGCAATCGCAAAGGTTATCCTGAATATCATCATTCCGCTGGTGTTCGCACTGCTGCTGAATGAGGTAAAGAATATGAAGTTCAAAAAAGACGGTTCAGACGATCGTATATCTGCCGCACTTCGTATCCTGGGTTATCCTTGCAAACATCATCACCAATATCCTTGGCGCAAACGGAATTTTCAACACGGTCCGCAGCGCAATGGGTGCAACGGATACCGTTCTTCCGATGACCATGCCTGGCATCTTCCGTCAGTTACTGATCGGAACTGATGTATGGAAAGAGTTCGGTTACAACGCAGTTATTTATCTTGCAGCGCTGACCGGCATCAGCCCGAGCCTTTACGAGGCAGCTGCAATCGACGGCGCAAGCCGCTGGAAACGTGTATGGCACATCACCATCCCGGGTCTGGTTCCGACCATCGTCCTTCTGACCACACTGGCAATGGGCAACGTTCTGAATGCTGGTTTCGACCAGGTATTCAACATGTACAACCAGCTGGTTATTGAAACTGGTGATATCATCGATACATACGTATACCGTATTGGTATTACAAACATGCAGTTCTCGCTGGCTACTGCAGCAGGTCTCTTCAAATCTGTTGTCAGCTTCGTGCTGGTTGTTACTTCTTATGTTTGTGCTTACAAGTTTGCTGATTACAAGATTTTCTAAGGAGGGCAGAAATTATGATAGAAAGCAAGAGTTTTGGCAGCAAAGCGTTTAAAGTCATAAATGCTATCATCCTGATTCTCCTGGCATTCAGCTGTTTTTATCCGTTATGGTATACGTTCTGCGTATCTATTTCTTCAAAAGCAGCCGCTGAGGGCGGTCTTGTAACGATTTACCCGATCGGATCAAACGTAAAATCCTACAGCCTGATTATGGGTGATTCCGCATTCTGGAATTCCTTCTGGATTTCCATCAAGCGAGTTGTGATTGGAACCATATGGACCATGGTTGTCCTGATTATGATGTCCTATCCGCTGGCAAAGAGCAAAACAGAGTACAAACCGAGAAACGTCCTGATGTGGATCCTGGTATTCTGTATGCTGTTCAATGGTGGTACCATTCCGTGGTTCATCACCGTTAAAAATTATGGTATGATCGATACGATGGCAGCACTGGTTCTGGCTGGTTCTGTTCCGGTATTCAACGTACTCCTGATGATGAACTTCTTCCGCGGCATCCCGGGAGACCTCGAGGAGGCAGCCCGTGTAGACGGCGCCGGCCCGTGGCGTATCCTGTGGCAGATTTGGTTCCGTGTTCCAAACCGGTTATCGCAACCATCGTCCTCTTCACATCTGTTGGTTACTGGAACGAGTATTTCCAGGGCCTGGTATTAATGAACAAGGAGACGAACTATCCGTTACAGACCTACATCCGTCAGATCTCCGTTCAGATCCCGGTAGGCGTAACCCTGACCGCAGAGCAGTATCAGCAGTTAGCACAGAACTCCAACAAATCTCTGGAGGCAGCAAAGGTATTCATCGCCCTTGTTCCTATGCTGATTGTATATCCGTTCCTGCAGAAATACTTCGTAACCGGTATTACACTGGGAGCAGTAAAAGAATAAGAGAAAACGAGAAAAAGCGGCTTCTGAATCGAAACAGGAAGCCGCTTTTTTGCGCTTTTTTCTTGCGTCCGGGGAGAAAACAGCGTAAGATAAAAAGGTATTGAGGTGAAAAAACAAAATGTTTCTGGAGGGGATTTTATCATGAAAATACTTACATTCGGAGAACTGATGCTGCGTTTAAAAACACCGGAGCATCTGAAAATACTGCAGGCAGATACCTTTGAAGCCAGTTACGGCGGCGCGGAGGCGAACGTCGCAGTTTCTCTGGCAACACTCGGGAACGATGTTTCCACTACGTGACAAAAGTGCCGGAGCACCAGGTCGGACAGGCGGCCATCAATGAAATCCGCCGGTTCGGTGTGGATACGACCCGTGTTCTGCGGGGCGGCGGCCGCGTCGGTATTTACTATTTTGAAAAAGGGAACCAACATCCGACCGACGAGCGTGGTTTATGACCGCGCCTACAGCGCGATCGCGATGGCAGAAGCGGAGGAGTTTGACTGGGAAAAACTGCTTGATGGCGTAGATCTCTTTTATTTCTCCGGTATCACGCCGGCCATCAGCTGCGAGATCGAAAAGACGCTGAGAGCGCTCTATGCTCTGCAAAGAGAAAAAAATTCAGGTGGTATGTGATCTCAACTACCGCGGAAAATGTGGTCAGCAAAGCGACGCACAGCGCGTCAGTGCGCCGTCTGATGTCTTACGTGGATGTTGCATTGTCAAATGATGAGGACTTTGAATCATCGCTTGGCATTCCGGCGTACGACGGAGATATGTCGCGCGGCATTGAGCAGATCGAGTCTTACAAAGAGGGCATGCTGGAAATCCAGAAGCAGTTCCCGAACTGCAAAGCGGTTGCGAGTGCTGCGCAATCTCTACACCGTGGAGGACGGCGACTGGATGGGAATTTTACCTGAAAGACGGAAAAAAGAGTCTTCGGTTTACACAGCTTTGAGAGCCCAGGGTTCACGCACAAAGAGAACCACAGCGATTTCGCAAGCGTCTTAAAGCTGATGATTCAGCACGATGCCAACGTGGTCAGCGAAAAGAGATTGAGCAGATCATGAAGCAGGGCGGAACAAATCTGCAGAGATAGAGGAAACAAAAAGATTCCGAGAGTACATACAGGACAGCAGGAGGAATAAAACTTGAAGAAACGGAATATTATATTAATAGGAATGCCGGGAGCCGGCAAAAGCAGCGTTGGCGTTATACTTGCAAAGGCTTTGGGGTATGAGTTTATTGATACGGATCTTGTGATTCAGCATCGGGAGAAACGTCTTCTGCGCGAGATTATTGCCGATGAGGGAAATGAAGGCTTTCTTGCGATTGAGAATGAGGTCAATGCGACTCTGAAGCCGATGAAAGCGTCATTGCACCGGGCGGCAGCGCCATTTACGGAAAAGAGGCGATGGAGCATTTAAAGAAATTGGAACCATCGTTTACCTGAAGCTGTCGTATGAGGATCTGGCGAAACGTCTCGGAAACCTGAAGGGACGCGGCGTCGTGCTGAAAGAGGGCCAGACGCTGAAGGATCTCTACGATGAGAGAAGTAAATTATATGATCGGCATACGTAAACAGAATTGGTGGAATATTCAGGGAAATTGAAACATACGATTATATCATAATAAGGGAAATGTTCTGATAAGAAATTACATATAACGTTTCTC
>VOFG01003376.1_pt1 | contig 19795 bp, 28 predicted proteins | sample 5384171 | NCBI WGS metagenome assembly VOFG01 (sample SAMN12384726, study PRJNA508395) | human gut metagenome | isolation source: healthy gut F | host: Homo sapiens
ATTGCTGTGATCATGGAAAATGCGGATTTTATCTTAAAAGACCGGGAGATGTGCTGAATGTTTTTATACACGGGGATATGCCGTTGGAAAAAGTGCAGCGTATCTGTAAACTATACAATGTCGCAGAAGCTGATGCTGCAAAATGCTAACCGAAACAGATAAAAAGGCGTAGAACAAACTATAATTTTTACACAGACCAGAAATGGGGAATGGCAAAAAATTTACATTATCTTTGAACAGCTCGCAGCTTGGATATGAAAAGGTGTGGGGAAATCATTATGGAGTGCGTAAAAAGAGAATAGTATGGATCAATAAAAAAAACTGGTTTTGAGTGTCCCTCAAAAACCAGTCTTTTTATGATGTCTGAAATTCTGTTAAATCAACACTTCTCAGGTTCGGATAATCAACCGCCGAAAGTTTTCAACTGTCACGGTTTTCATTACCTGTGGCTGTAACGGACGGTCAGAGTAATCAGTTGCTGTTTCTGCAATTTTATTTGACAACATCCATACCATCGATCACTTTACCGAATGCAGCATAAGCGCCGTCTAAGTGGAGAGTTCTTGTGCATGATGAAGAACGGGAACCGGCAGAATCCGGATCATAGTTCTTGCCATGGATAAAACACCTTCAGAATGTTTTAAGTCATTTTTGAAACCGTTCTGGGAAAATTCTCCTTTGATTTCATAGCCTGGGCCACCCATTCCAGGTTCCGTCCGGATCGCCGCCCTGGATCATAAAAACCGTTGATGACACGGTGGAAGATAACGCCGTCATAAAACCCCCTTTTTTACAAACTGATAAAGTTGTTTACAGTATTTAAGTGATTTCAGGATAGAGCTCTGCCTTCACTTGATATCGCCATTTTCCATCTCGATAGTAACGATTGGGTTTGACATAATAATTGATTCCTTTCATTGAATATGATATCGTGATTTTTTCTTATACACACCATATTGTAACGAAAAAATATGTTTTCGTAAAAGATAAAACGCAAAAAATCAGATCGTTGTATTCTGAAAGCAGATTCTGATCTTTTTGTGCAATGCCGGCATCAATAAAGCCTTTGTCTGCCATATCGAGAATATCGCAGGTTTTTCATGCGAAAAACCCTGTTTATAAGGCGGCTTTGGTGAGTGCCTGATAAATGTCTATACACACCATAATGCGTTCCGGCTCGTTTAATTCAGCGGCAGTTTTGCCGAAAGGATAGCCTTTTTCCGTTCAGTTTTTCGTGGTGGAATGCTGCCCAGTCACGGATGTCTTCAAAATCGTTGATATTTGGACAGAATCAGATAAGTATATCCTGCATGGTTTTTCATTTTTGAAAATTCTTCATCGGTCAGCTTATCCGGTTTTTCCAGAATATCATTGTCGATTGCCATTTTTGCCGATATCATGAAGTGCGCCGGCAGATACATTTCTGACCTGTGTGGATCGTAGCCGATGTACTCTGCAAATGCGGCTGCTTTGCGACACCGATGGAGTGTCTGCTTGTAAAAGAAGATTTATAGTCGACGATTTGCGCAAAAAAAGTCGGCGATATTTTTGCAGGTTTCCCAGCCAAAGGTCTGTTTTTTCTCGGAACGATCTCCCAGAGTTTCGTTTCAGCGAGTCATCTCCCTGAAAGCTGCAAATTCGTTATCTGAAAATATATGGAAAAAAGCATCCACACCTGCGGCGTCAAAAGTTTATCCGTATGCTGGATCAGGTACTGTTTTACCATATCCCATCTCTGTGTTTCAAATGCACCGCTGTGCCCGATGATATCCACCACATCGGCAAGGTGGATATGCGTGCAGACAGAGGAACTTCATCCCATTTTGTGAAATAAGGCGTCGTCCGCCGCATGCTCATGATGGTATAGGATTGCGTTGGTCACGTCGGTTTTAAAGGGATTTTTAAGATTCTGTTCACTCTGTAGATGCAATGCAGGTTTGTGGTTTGCCATAAGGTCATGGTCAGGTCTGCCGCGGAATGCTCCTGTAATTCCTCAGGGAAATATATTGGGTGAGGCGTTGTCGTGCAGCAGGGCGCAGATTGCGAGATCCTGCAGGGCATCCTCCGGGAGATCAAAATACTGCCCCATGCGCACACTGATATAGCACTCGTTTTTCCGTGTTTATTTTTTAATGTTTACCAGTTCTGCCTCGATGCAGTCGAGCATAGGAACAGGCACTGATCAAAACCGATAATATCTATCTCCATGATTTATTTTAATGAAATCGTACTGCATACAAAGCGATGCCTTGCGATTTCATAACCTCTAAATTAGTAATAATTCCTATTATTGAATTATAAATCAGTTGCCCCTATTGTCAATATGTTACAGTTCACAGGTTACCCTGCGAACTGTAACTTCGCAGCCCCATATAAAGTTTTGCTTCGCAAAAGGGGCTGCTCACACCCACATCACGTTCATACGCACCTGAACAGCATGGTGTTCAGGTGCTGAACAGTAACGTCAATATTCGTTACAGTATTCATATGACCATGATTAGTTTTAGCAGGAATAGCAGAAGTTTCATATTTTTATATGAAGTGTCTCAAAAAACTTCCTTGTAAATTTTTTCGTTTTATGGTTTGATAAGTACAGAAAAGAGTATCGGAGAATAAAAGGAGAGAAAAAGTATGCCAGTTTTGATTTCAGCAGCGCTTCAGAGGAAAAAAAGCGTTTGTATGTACATATACCGCATTTACATCAGACAGTTCGAAAAAACACCGGACAATCCGATTCTGGTGTTAGACAATCAGCAAAAAACAGTGGGTAATCATTCCACCGGAGTATTTTTTGCAACCAGAGCCAGTGGACAGCATTTTGAGTTTAAGGAGGAGGACGAGACATTCCGTTCCAATATCCTGCGGATCGATGCACGTTTTGTGAATCTGATCAAATGGCAGGGGAGAACCATATCAACGTTCTTTTTGTCCGGGGAAACAGGGCAGATGGCTATGCGGTGTACAAGATCAGGGAAAATGCTTTTCACGGTGGAACGAAACTCTCTGCGGCGGATGGATTTTTGCAGTATGTGATGGAACGCCTTTATCGAGCAGCGCACCGGAGCAGGAGGATGAGGACGAAGAGTTAGGGAGCGGCGACAGCATGAAGCTTACCAGTATCCAGAGTATTTCGGATTTCTTAAACTGCGCAGGAAGAACCATGCCGGACAATATCAGACTTTGGGCCAGAAGAAATTTAGCAGTTGCACGTTCCAGCGAAGTGTCTGCCGAGGAACGCCGCCACGCGCAGCGTGCACTTTCCATTATGACGAATATCCAATGGAAAAATAATTATTTTGAAGCAATCGATCCGGTGGAGGCGCGTCGGATTTTAGATGAAGAACTATACGGAATGGAAAAAGTAAAGCAGAGAATCATAGAGACAATCATTCAGATCAACCGTACACACACACTTCCGGCGTACGGACTTCTGCTTGTCGGACCGGCAGGTACAGGTAAATCCCAGATTGCTTATGCCGTTGCAAGAATTTTAAAACTTCCTTGGACAACACTCGATATGAGTTCCATCAATGACCCGGAGCAGTTGACCGGAAGTCCCGTATCTACGGAAATGCGAAGCCTGGTATTATTATGGATGCATTTTCCATGGCTGGCGAGTCGAACCTTGTATTCATCATCAACGAGCTGGATAAGGCTGCATCTGGAAAAGGAAACGGCAATCCGGCGGACGTACTTCTTACCTTACTTAGATAATCTTGGATTTACAGACAACTATATGGAATGTATGATTCCGACCGGCGGTGTCTATCCGATTGCAACCGCCAATGAGAAGTCTCATATCAGCGCCCCGCTGATGTCACGTTTTGCAGTGATCGATATCCCGGATTATACGCAGGAAGAAAAAATCATTTTCTCAAATTTGCACTGCCAAAAGTATTAAAGAGAATCGGATTGCTGCAGGGCGAGATGCGTTCATGACCGGGAAGGACTGGATGAACTGATCGAGCAGTATAAGAATACATCCGGAATCCGTGATCTGGAGCAGGCAGGCAGAGCACCTAGCAGCCAATGCACTGTATCAGATTGAGGTTGACCATGTAAAACAGGTTGTGTTTGATGCGGAAATGGTAAAAATTATTTGCGTAAATAATAGAATTTTTAAAGAACGTTGGAAGACCATTCATGAAAATTTTCATGGGGTGGTCTTTTCTGTCCAAATTAATGGACAGAAAATATAGATATATATGACGAAAGAATGTTCGTGGAGCGAACTTTATTGTTGGAGGGTAACAAAAGGTAAAAGACGGAAGAAAGTGAGGAGAGAGGCAGATGAAAAGAGAATATCAGATCATTGCAGTAGATTTTGACGGAACACTCTGCACGGATTGTTTTCCAGATATCGGACAGCCGAATACAGCGCTGATCGAACTGCTACAAGGATTAAAGCAGCAGGGACGTCAGATTATTTTATGGACGTGCCGCTGTGGAAATCAGTTAGGAAGCAGTAGAGTGGTGCAGAAAGAGAGAACTGGAGTTTGATGCAGTGAATGAAATCTGCCGGAGATCATTGAAAAAGTATGGATCAGACGGACGAAAAATATATGCAGATGTTTATATTGATGATAAAAGTTGCTTCCCATGGGGGTAAAAAAGGATGAGAAAGTTGGATTATGAATTTATTTTTACATGCGGTATTGTTGCATTTATCGCAGCGCTTGGAATGGTAGCTGGCATTGTTGTGCTGGCTGGGGCAAAGATTTATGTTTATAACCTGCCTTTGATCGTGGGAAGCTTTCTGGCTATCGGAGGACTCTTGTGGGGATTTTGTTAGTTTTGAACAATGATAAGGTGGAAAAAAGGACAAAACATCGTTACTGCTCAGACAGTATCTGAGCACTTTGCTGTATCATACATATTTAGTAACTATTCAGCACCCCATTCGCAAAATCGCTCTTTCAGAGCTATATTTTTTGCTCATGTGGTTACTTCGCCAAAAGAAATTTTTCAAAATTATGCTCATTCATGCAAGCATGATTCGCAAATTTATGAAAATTGCCTTGGCTCTGAATAGTTACTATATTTACCAGATTAAGGTTGACGCTCTGTCGTGAATTACATATAATAAGCTTGATTTACTGTTCCTTTTTTGGGGAATACCGAAGGCATTTGGAGGAAAAATGAGAAGAAACCTTTAATATAAAACAGAGAAAATGGCGGAGCTTTATCTTTGCAACGATTTTGGTGTGACAGCAACGACTGCGGTCATTACGGTAAAACCGTTGGAAAGTTATGCGTATACGGAGACGGCGGGTGTTTTGAATGATGGACCGGTACAGATGCGAAAGACTCCGGTAGATGGGGACAAGATCACATCTTTAGCTGCGGGTACAGCAGTCCGTGTGATAGATGAAGTGGATGGTTCGGATGGAATGAAATGGTACAAGGTACAGATTTCCTATAATGGAATGGCATCCACCGGATATATCCGGTCAGATTTTTATCACGCTTTCAACAGAAGATACCTCTTCCGGAAGTACGATCACAGATATTCAGCACAGGAGGTGCAGCCGGAGTTGTCACCAACACGAACGGCAATGTCTATGTGAGGACAGGTGCGAGCACGGCATATTCTCCGGTCACGACGGTAAAAGAGATCAGACAGTCAATGTACTCGGACAGACAACCACAAATGGAACTGTGTGGTACAATGTGACATTTAATAAGAATGGTGTGGATTATGCAGGTTGGATCTGCGGAACCTATCTGGCAGTAACCGGACAGACTTCTGCGGATGGATCGCAGGGGAGACACCACAACGGTGACGGATGAAGAATATGTTGCATCGTTAAAATCAGCAGGATTTCCGGACAGCTATTGTAACTCACTTCTGGCATTGCACCAGAAGTATCCAGACTGGCAGTTCGTTCCGGTACAGACAGGACTAGACTGGAATACCGTCATTGCAAATGAGAGTGTTGTCGGAAGGAATCTGGTGCAGAGTTCTTCCAATGATGCGAGAAAGTCAACGGAGACGGGGCTTATGACTGGGCGACCAACAAATGGGTATGGTTATGACGGAGCAGGCTGGGTAAGCTCCTCCAATTACATAGCATATTGCATGGATCCGAGAAATTACCTGAATGACACGTATTATTTTTCAGTTTGAAACGTTAGAATATGCGCCATATCAGAACGTGACAGGAGTTGGAAATATTCTGTCAGGCAGCTTCATGAGTGGAAACTATAGCGATACAGACGGAGCATCGCGAAGCTATGCAGATACTTTCATGGAAGTGGGACAGAACTTGAGTGTCAGTCCTTATCATCTGGCTGCAAGATGTAAGCAGGAGCAGGGGAAATAAGGGACAAGTCCTTTGATCTCTGGCAATTACTCTGGCTATAATGGATATTACAATTACTTTAATATCGGAGCATATACGACATCGTCTGCGTCTGCGACGGTCAACGGATTGATTTATGCGAAAAATAACGACTGGAATTCTATTTATAAATCAATTAATGGTGGAGCTGGTATCGTTGGAAATAATTATGTGAAAAAGGGCAGAACACCTTATATTTCAGAAATTTAATGTGGTGAATATGAACAGCATATACTCACATCAGTACATGACAAATGTGCAGGCGGCAATGTCAGAAGGAAAACAATGAGCACCGCTTATGCGGATAAATCACAGGGATTTATATTCCGTATTCCGGTGTATAGCAATATGCCGAGTCAGCAGTGACGTTTCCAGACAGTGGTAATACGAATAACTGGCTATCTTCTCTCAGCGTAAGCGGATATGGACTGACACCGTATCTTTCCAGGCAGCAGTAACCGATTATTCCGTGATCGTTGGAACCGAGGTAAGCTCGATCAATGTAGGTGCTTCGGCAGTTGCACCGAAAGCGGGAGTTTCAGGGGCGGGAACTTATGCATTGAATTATGGAAATAATGCGATCAACGTAACGTGTGTCACAGAGCGGTTCGGCAAAAACCTACACGATCAATGGTAAGACGGCAGCCGGCAGCAGACAATACCCAGACACCGGAAAGTGGTGGAACAACGGTTGCGGACGGCGTATCCGTTTCACCTCCTATAAACTGGGAGATACCGTGATCACAGGTATACACCGGGAACAGGCGCTTCTTCTGTACTTGCCAATATCTCAGCGGGAAGCGGCACGGTCAAAGTGCTGAAAGCAGATGGCACAGAAAATACCGGTGCAGTCGGAACAGGTAATAAAAATTGCAGTATATGCAAATGGAACACTGGTGAAACAGTATGACGTTGTCATTTACGGTGACATCAATGGAGATGGAAAAATCTCTGTGGTCGATCTGGTCATGATGCAGAAACAGATTCTTGGAACATCACAGCTTTCCGGTGCGTATGCAGCGGCTGCGGATATAAGCAGAGATGGAAAAGTTTCCGTAAAAAGACCTTGTGCTTTTGCAGAAACATATTATAAATGCAGCACAGATTGAACAGTAATAGGGGCTGTGTGGATAGAAAGAGTTATTTTAGTGAGAAAATACAATTTTCACACATAAGAATGGAGAGTAAAATGAAAAAGAAATTAGGTGTGATCATTACACTGTTAACATTATGCATCTGCCTTATGACACCGCAGATGCATGCCAAGGCGGCTTCGGAAAAACAACGATCGCTGTGTCTGCCGGTTCCCTGAATATCGGACAGACTGTGACGGTAACGGCAAAAGCATTAAGTGCATCCGGGGACAGTGCATATGCCAATATGGTTTTGACCTATGATGCCGGCATTCTGGAGTTTGTGAGCTGTAATGCAACTTATGGCGGTGGCGGCGGAATATTTCGGTAGCAGTGACAGCTTCAGTGTGACATTAAAAGCAATCAGTGCGGGAAAAGCTTCTATTTCGCTTTCTGCACGGATGGTGTTATTTACGGTACCAGAAGAATTGGATTCCATGGCAGGCAGCAGCACTTCTGTAACGGTCAAAAACGAAGCAGCAGGCAGCAATACAGGAAATAACAACAATACTGGAAGCTTAATACGAATATGGCAGCTTTATCCGCAGATAATTCCTTAAAGGCGCTGACGATTTCACCGGGAACATTGTCTCCGGCTTTTTAAAGGGAAGCACCACAAAGTACACGGCAACGGTTGATAATTCCGTGACAAGTATTGCAGTGAGTGCAACACCGGTCAATGAAAAGGCAACGATTGAGTTGTGACTGGAAATACGAATCTTTGCAGTTGGGGCAAACGTTGTTCAGATTGTCGTAAAAGCAGAAAAATGGTACAACAGCCACTTATAAAATCACTGTGACAAGACAGGCTGCAGGAACCACCGGAAGTGAGACGACAACTACAGGCGGTGAAAACGGAGACGACGGAAATGTTGACAGCGAGACTCCAGAAGATGCTGAGAAGTGGACACAACGGAAACTCCGGTGTCGGCGGCGGATGTTGTGGATCAATAACACGACCACCATATCATAACAATTTATAGAGGAACAGATTCCGTCTGATTTTACAGAGGCAACAGTTAATTTCCGGGGGAGCGGAATGCAGAGGTCTGACATTTAACAAGGGAACAATCTCTCTGATCTATCTGAAACAGAACAATATGGATGCAACAACCGGCAGGTTCTTTATCTATGATGAGACAAGGGATGTTGTCTATGACTTTATGAAGTTTACAGCAGGGGAGAGCAGTTATGCTATCCACTTCTGGCGCCGCTTGATTCGGTACTGCCGGAGAGTTATGTGCAGGTGTCCCTGCAAATGCCGGAAAATACTGTGATGACCGCTTACCAGCTTCGGCAGAGGATGGAGAGAAGCGTCTGATTTCTATATCTTTTATGGGGTAAATCAGGATGGAACCAAGGCTGGTATCAGTATGATGCAGCGGAAGGAACTTACCAGCGTGTGAATGGAAATATCACAGAGACAGCGGATTCTCTTCGGATGATCTTGCAGCATTGCAGAGCGAGTATGATGAACTCTCAAAGAAATATATAAAGATGCAAAATCCTTTTCCAGAAAACATGATCGCTGTGCTTATTTTTTGTATTGGCAATCGCAGTTGTGATCATCCTGAATATCGTTTCTCTTTGGCAGAAAGAAAAAGGAAAAGACGAACTCTTAGAGGACAACGATTCCGAACGAAGTCTGACGAGCGATGAGAGAATGAATTTGTCGAAAAATCCTGAAGCTCAATGAAAAGACAGAAACACAAAAAAGCAAAAAGCAGGGCAGACTTGGGAAAATAAAGCCATGGAAAAAATTCCAGAAGAAACAAAAAGCACAAAAAAGTTGAGGATGAGGACGATTATTTCGATGACGAGGAAGAGTACATCGAGGAAGAACATCCAATCAACAGGGCTTACCGCGAATGGAATGATTATGAGGATGAAATTCCATCCCGTCTAAGAAACCAGTGACAGAAGAAATGTCCGAGAAAAATCACTATAGAAAATGAAAAAATGGATGTGCCGCAAAAAAATGAAAAGGAATGGAAGTTTTCGACCTAAATGATTTATAAGATCAGTATGACAGATATGGCAGAGGCAGGGCTTCTTGACCCTGTTATAGGCAGAAAAAAGGAGATGGAGCGCGTTATCCAGATACTTTGCCGCCGTGGAAAAAACAATCCATGTCTGATTGGAGAGCCGGGAGTGGGCAAGACCGCTATAGTAGAAGGACTTGCACAGGATATAGTCAGTGGCAATGTTCCGGATATTCTTTTGGGAAAGAGACTGGTTTCCCTTGATATGTCGGGCTTGTAGCCAAATCAAAGTATCGTGGTGAGTTTGAGGAGCGTATCAAGAAGGTGATAAGCGAGGTCTCAAATGCCAAAAATGTACTGCTTTTCATTGATGAGCTTCACACTATAATAGGTGCAGGAGGAGCAGAAGGCTCGTTAGATGCATCTAACATATTAAAGCCAGCACTTGCCAGAGGCGAGGTACAGGTAATCGGCGCCACTACTATAGAAGAGTACCGCAAATACGTGGAAAAGGATGCTGCGCTTGAGCGCCGTTTCCAGCCGGTGATGGTTGAGGAGCCGGGTGTGGATGAGACAATAGAGATACTCACAGGATTAAAGGGAATCTATGAAAAGCATCATGGTGTCATCATAACAGATGAGGGTGTGAAAGCAGCAGTAAAGCTTTCTGCACGATATATAAATGACAGATTTTTACCTGATAAGGCGATAGACCTGATGGATGAAGCGGCAGCCAGGATAAGGCTTAAGAATCTGACATCATCTGACGAGCTGCTTGCTCTGAAAAAAAGAGATAACAGATAAGCAGAACCGGTTGGAAAATGCTTTGTCGAAAGGAGATCTCGCAGCTGCCGGCGCGTTTATGTCAGAAAAGGAAGTGCTTGAAAATAAACAGCAGAAGCTTATCAGAAAGAACCGTCGCACAGGAGCCAAAAAATCAGCCTGTAGTCGGCGAAAATGAGATAGCGGATGTAGTATCGGGATGGACAAAATACCTGTAAATAAGCTTACAGAGTCAGAGGCAGGACGACTTGCAAAGCTTGAACAGATACTTCACAAGCGTGTAATAGGACAGGAGGAGGCTGTTTCTGCTGTCGCAAAGGCAGTCAGACGAGGCCGTGTTGGTTTAAAGGATCCTAAGAAGCCGATTGGCTCATTCCTGTTTTGGGACCGACAGGAGTAGGTAAGACGGAGGTGTCAAAGGCGCTTGCTGAGGCTGTCTTTGGTAAAGAAGATGCCATGATACGTGTTGACATGTCAGAGTACATGGAAAAGCATAGTGTTTCAAAGATGATTGGTTCACCACCGGGATATGTGGGCCATGAGGAGGGGGGACAGCTCTCAGAGAAGGTTAGACGCAATCCTTTTTCTGTTATACTGTTTGATGAGATAGAAAAAGCACATCCTGATGTGTTTAATATACTTTTACAGGTGCTTGATGATGGTAGAATCACTGATTCACAGGGACGCACGGTTGATTTCAAGAATACAATAATCATCATGACATCAAATGCAGGAGCTTCTTCTATTATAGAACCAAAGCGCCTTGGCTTTTGCGCTGGTGAGGATGAAAAGCAGGATCACGAGCGTATGAAGAACAGTGTCATGGAGGAGGTCCGCCGTATATTTAAACCTGAGTTTTTGAACCGAATCGACGAGACTATTGTATTTAGAGCTCTCAACAAGGATGACATGAAGCATATAGTGACACTTCTTGTAAAGGAGCTTAAGAAACGCTGTAAAGAACAGCTTGATATAGAGCTCACAGTGCGCGACAGTGCAAAATCCTTTATCGTGGACAAAGCTTATGACAGAAAATATGGCGCAAGACCTCTTAAACGAAAGCTTCAGGAGGAGATTGAAGACCGTATGTCAGAGGATATTATTACCGGCAAAATTAAGCGCGGCAATAAGGTAATAATTTCTACGAAAAACAAACAAATTTCATTGACTGTTGAGTAGAATTGGATTTATAATTAATATATCAATATAGCTACGGGAGGATAAAAATGGCTGTAATAAGTGAATTAATCCGTACTGAGGAAAACGGAAAGCTCAGCTTCGGAGATTATACATTGGCTGCAAAGGCAAAGCTTGACAATTTTGAGAAGGATGGAGATATCTACAAGGTAAAGACCTTTAAGGAGATTACAAAGCTCGAAAGAAACGGACTCTTTGTATACGAGTCTGTTCCGGGAACAGCGGTTATGGATTTCGAGGAGACTGCTGATACAGTGACATTTACTGTGGAGGGACCTGAGGATGCTCAGATTACTCTTGGCCTTGAAGAGGAGACAGAGTACGAAATTGATATAGCTGGAGCTGTTGCAGGTACTATGAAGACAAATCTCGGCGGCAAGCTCAGCTTAAGCGTAGAGCTTGAGGGCGTTGATTCAGTCGATATCAAGGTATCAAGAAAATAGAGCATTATTTTAAGCCCGGTGTAAGCCGGGCTTTTTGATTTTGATCCTTTAATCATATCATTAAAAAGATAAGGAGTAAAAAACATGGCAAAAGGAAAGACCTCCGTATTTTTCTGCCAGGAATGTGGTTATGAATCGGCAAAATGGATGGGACAGTGCCCGGCCTGTAAGGAATGGAATTTGGAGGTGCAGGCACTTGTATGTCACAGTAATTTTGGTATTCCGCGAAGAACGGCGGCAGGTACGGACTATAACAGAGTCAATCTTTTGATGGCAGTACTGGAAAAAAGACTGGGCTTAAAGCTGGGTGACTGTGATGCCTATGTGAATATCGCAGGATGAATCAAAATGAATGAGCCGGCAATCGACCTTGGCATTGTTCTTGCATTGATCTCAAGTTACAAGGACAAACCGATCGATGAGAAAACCATCTGTTTTGGCGAGGTCGGCTTAAGCGGTGAGGTCCGCGCGGTAAATATGGCAGAACAGCGGGTGCAGGAGGCAAAAAACTTGGCTTTGAGGTCTGTATTCTACCGGAAGTCTGCAGAAAATCCATGACAGAAGTAAAGGTATCAGGCTGGTCGGTGTGAGCAATCTTTTTAGATGCCATGAATTATCTGAAATAAAAAATTGTATGAATTTTATAAAAAATAAAGGAAATTGAAAATCCTGCCGGTTTGGCCATGCGGGCGAGCGGATCTTGAATGAGCTGTGTGATGAAGGATACCGCCATAATGAGCAGAGTGTGCGGATTGTGGAGAAACTTGAAAAAGACGGTAAGGGACTGAACCTGACATGGGAAGTGCGTGATGGGATATTAAACCACCAGACCAGTATGATGCCGCATACGCTAGAGGGAAAGATCGTCCGTTTGTCGGATAAGATCGCGTATATCAACCATGATATTGACGATGCCATCCGCGCAAAAGTCATGAGTGAGGAAGATATCCCGTTAGAGATCCGCAAAGTTCTTGGTATGACAACCAAGGAACGTTTAAATACCCTGATACATAATATCATTATGAACAGTATGGGAAAAAATGATATTGTGATGTCAGAAGAGATCGGCGGTGCGATGCAGGATTTGCGAAAATTCATGTTTCAGAAAGTTTATACAAATCCTGCAGCAAAAGGTGAAGAAGCAAAGGCAGAGCGATTATTGTGTGAACTTTATGCACATTATATGGGACATATAGAGATATTGCCGGAGCAGTATCAGAGGATGCACAGTGAAGGCGAGAAAAAGAACGTGTGGTGTGTGACTACATTTCAGGCATGACAGACCAGTATGCGGTGGCAAAATACAGAGAATTCTTTTTGCCAAAAGCATGGGAGATCGGCTAGGAAAGGAGCAGGCAGAAGACATACATGGCATATTATTCAGATGAGCTGATAGAAGAGATCCGTTCAGGAAACGATATCGTAGATGTGATATCAGGCTATGTGCGGCTGACGAAAAAGGAAGCACTTATTTTGGACTGTGTCCATTCCATAATGAAAAACACCATCTTTTTCGGTTTCACCCAATAAGCAGATGTACTATTGCTTCGGCTGCGGGGCGGGAGGCAATGTCATTACTTTTTAATGGAATATGAAAACTATACCTTTCCCGAAGCATTAGAGGTATTGGCGAACCGCATCGGCGTAGAACTGCCAAAGCAGGAACTGAGTGCCGAGCAGAAGCGGGCTTCCGATAAAAAAGCAAGACTGTTAGAGGCAAATAAAGAAGCGGCAAAATACTTCTATACCCTGTTGCGGAGTGAGCGGGAAGCAAGGCTCACGAATATTTTAAAAACAGGGGATTGAGCGAGAAAACGCTTCAAAAATTCGGACTCGGATATTCCGATAAATATTCCGATGACCTGTACCGCTATCTGCGAACAAAAGGCTATGAGGATGAGTTGTTAAAAGACAGCGGGTTAGTCAGCATAGATGAGCAGCGTGGCGGTTATGATAAGTTCTGGAACCGTGCCATGTTCCCGATCATGGATGTGCGTGGCAAGGTGATCGGTTTTGGCGGCCGTGTGATGGGAGATGGTGAGCCAAAATACCTGAACTCCCCGGAAACGATGATTTTTGATAAAAGCAGGAATCTGTACGGGCTTAATTTTGCAAGAACGACAAAAAAGCATCAGATTCTTTTGTGTGAGGGATATATGGATGTCATTGCACTGCATCAGGCAGGGTTTGACAATGCGGTAGCAGCACTCGGAACGGCATTTACGCCGGGACACGCCAATCTGTTAAAACGATATACCAAAGAGGTCTATCTGACCTTTGACAGTGATGGCGCGGGAATCCGTGCGGCAAAACGGGCAATCCCGATCTTAAAAGAAGCAGGGATCACAGCAAAAGTCATCAATATGAAACCCTATAAAGACCCGGATGAATTTATCAAGGCACTTGGGGCAGAGGAATATGAGAAACGGATCGAACAGGCAGAGAACAGCTTTTTATTTGAGATACGTCTGTTATCGGAGGAGTATGACTTAAAAGATCCGGCTGGAAAGACAGAATTTGCAAATGAGACCGCAAAGAAATTGTTAAAGTTCTCAGAGGAATTAGAAAGAGATAATTATATAGAAGCAATTGCCGACAAATACGGCATGGGTTTTGAGAATTTAAGAAAATTAGTCTATCATTTTGGAACACAGGGATTAACAGGAAGTGAGCCAAGACAGAAAAAAGAGCAGGGAAAAACCGCAAAAAGAAGATGGAATGAAGCAGTCCCAGAGACTTTTGCTGACCTGGCTGATAGAAGATACAAGGCTCTTTGAGCTGATAGAAGAATATCTTGGAGCAGAAGATTTTACGGAGGATATTTACCAAAAGACGGCACAGATATTATTTGAACAGTATCACCGTGATGGCAAAGTGAATCCGGCACAGATCATCAATCTGTTTGGAGAAGAGGATCAAAGTGAGATCGCTTCGCTTTTTCATGCAAGGATTGCTAAGGTGGAGACAAAAGCCGACAGGGAAAAAGCCCTAAAAGAGACAATTCTCCGTGTAAAACAAAACAGCATCCGGGAGCATTCTAAGCACTTGGATCCAACGGATATGGCTGGACTGCAAAAAATTATTGCAGATAAGAAACAGCTTGAGAAACTGGAGAAAACGAATATTTCCATACCATAGGGAGCAGAATAAAGACGAGAGAGGATATTAAAATGGCAGAAAAAAACGAAAACACAGAAAGAAATGAAAAAGAAGAGAAATTTCAGGCGAAACTGAAAGAACTTTTAGCATTAGCCAAAAAAGAAAAAGAATGTTTTGGAATATCAGGAGATCAGTGATTTCTTTCAGGACATGGAGCTGAATGCAGAGCAGTTCGAGAAGATTTTAGACTTCTTAGAGACCAGCAATATCGATGTGCTGCGTATCACAGACAACGATGACGATACGGTTGACGATGAGATCCTGTTAGATGACGAAGAAGAAGTCGAGGTAGAAAAATTGACTTATCCGTTCCGGACGGTGTATCGATTGAAGACCCGGTTCGTATGTATTTAAAAGAAATCGGAAAAGTGCCGCTCTTAAGTGCGGAAGAAGAGATTGAGTTAGCAAAGCGTATGGAGTTAGGCGATCAGGAGGCAAAAAACGTCTTGCTGAGGCAAACTTGCGTCTGGTAGTATCCATTGCAAAACGCTATGTCGGAAGAGGAATGTTATTCTTAGATCTGATCCAGGAAGGAAACTTAGGTCTGATTAAAGCGGTTGAAAAGTTTGATTATCGTAAGGGCTATAAATTCTCTACTTATGCAACCTGGTGGATTCGTCAGGCGATTACAAGAGCAATTGCAGACCAGGCACGTACCATCCGTATTCCGGTTCACATGGTTGAGACTATTAACAAACTGATCCGCGTTTCCCGTCAGTTACTGCAGGAGCTTGGACGTGAACCTACGCCGGAAGAAATTGCAGAGGAGATGGACATGCCGGTAGAACGTGTCCGCGAGATTTTAAAGATTTCCCAGGAGCCGGTTTCCCTTGAGACACCAATCGGTGAGGAGGAAGACAGTCATCTGGGTGACTTTATCCAGGATGATAATGTACCGGTACCGGCAGATGCAGCCGCGTTTACTCTCTTAAAAGGACAGTTAGAAGAGGTTTTAGGCACCTTAACGGAAAGAGAGCAGAAAGTGTTAACCCTTCGTTTTGGATTAGAGGACGGAAGAGCAAGAACTTTAGAGGAAGTCGGAAAAGAGTTCAATGTTACCCGTGAGCGTATCCGTCAGATCGAGGCAAAGGCACTTAGAAAACTCCGTCACCCAAGCAGAAGCAGAAAATTAAAGGATTATCTTGAGTAATATGATACAGTTGTCAAAGCGTTTAAATGCCGTGGCAGAGCTGTTGGTGCATGGGATTGATCAATTAGAGCTAGAGCAGCCGGTATTAGCAGACATCGGAACAGACCACGCATATCTTCCGGTTTATTTAGTGCAAAAAAAAGTCGTAAAAAAGCATATGCCGCAGATGTAAGAAAAGGTCCTTTGCTTCATGCAAAAGAACATATTGAGCAATATGGGCTGGGTGAATACATACAGACCAGACTTTCCGATGGGGGGAAAGTTTTGTGCCCGGTGAGTCAGAAGTTGCAGTGATCGCAGGAATGGGCGGAGGACTGATGCAGAAGATCTTAAGCGGATCGCCGGAGTTTTTTGAGAAAAATTCCTGTGTGGTCTTGCAGCCGCAGTCTGAGATTGAGCAGTTTCGCCGTTTTTTAACAGAGGGCGGTTGGTGTATCTTAGAAGAAGATATGGTCTTAGAAGACGGAAAATATTATCCGATGATGTCTGTGACAAAAAAGAGACAGCGATGCCTTTAGACAATCCCTATCGGAATGCAAAGGACATAGATTTTTTTATACGGTGCATATTTATTAAAAGAAGGACATCCGGTATTGCAGGACTATTTGAAAAGAGAGGCACAGATCTACCGGGAATTATTAGAAAAGCTGTCTGCGCTTTCTGACAGACCGGAGATTCAAAAGAGGATTCATGAGGTAGAAAAAAAAGGCAGAGCAGACAGAGCGGGCAATACAGGAAATGAGCAAGTAAACTGATCAATAAGCCAAAAGAGAAGGACAGTGTAAGGAACAATGGAATGTAAAAAGTAATTGAAATATTAGAAAAACAGTCGCCGAAAAGTTATGCCTGTGACTGGGACAATGTAGGACTCTTAGTTGGCAGGGAAGATAAAGAGATCCAAAAGATTTATATTGCATTGGATGCTACGGATGAGGCGATCGAAGAAGCGATTGCCAATGGAGCGGATATGCTGTTGACCCATCATCCGATGATATTCAAAGGGATGAAACGGGTAACACAGGAAGATTTTATCGGAAGAAGGATTATCCGTCTGATACAAAATGATATTTCATATTATGCGATGCATACCAACTTTGATGTCATGGGCATGGCAGATTTAGCGGCAGATTATTTAGGAATTTCAGATACCAGAGTGTTGGAAATTACAAGTGTTTCAGAGACAGGAGAAGAGGGGATTGGCAGATACGGCAGTCTGAAAAAGAGATGACAGTGCGGGAGTGCTGTGAAGAGGTCAAGCAGGCATTTTCCTTAGAAAATGTAAAAGTGTTTGGCAATTTAGAACGAAAAGTAAAGACTGCAGCCATTTCACCGGGTTCAGGAAGAAGTGTGATCTCGAATGCATTGCAGGCAGGGGTAGATGTACTGATCACAGGAGATATTGACCACCATGAGGGAATAGATGCGGTGGCACAGAAACTGACGGTAATCGATGCAGGGCATTACGGAGTGGAACATATTTTTATTCCCTATATGGAGCAGTATTTAAAAGAGAAGCAAAAGAACTGGAGATTGCAGTACAGCCACTGACATTTCCATTTCAGATCATATAGTCTAGAGAAAAGATAAAAAGGCGGGTGTTTTTTATGGAGCAGATGATAAAAGTACAAATAGAAGGAAAAGAGTATGAATATCCGGCAGGAACTACATACCAGACGATCGCGGGAGATTTTCAAAAAGAGTACGAAGATGATATTTTACTGGTCCTCTTTGACCATAGACTGCGGGAACTTGGAAAGAGTTTAAAGAGCGAGGGGACGATCGAATTTATTACGGCAAAACAGGACCCGGGCAAAAAGGCATATCGGAGAAGTACGACGTTATTATTGCAAAAGGCGGTGGATAACCTCTATGGAAAAGACGGAGTCAGTATACAGATTCGTCATTCCTTAGGGCAGGGATATTACTGCACCTTAAAAGGAGCAAAAGAGGACATCAGCGACTTGATCCTTTCAATCAAAATAGAAATGATGCGTTTAGTCGATGCTGATATCAGTATCGGGAAAAGAGTTGTCGGACCGACGATGCGATCCGCCTGTTTGCAGAACGGGGTATGCATGATAAGGAGCGCCTGTTCCGTTATCGCAGAAGTTCGAGAGTCAATGTCTATGATTTAGATGGATATATCGACTATTTTTACGGCTATATGGTTCCGTCTACCGGATACTTGAAATGGTTTGACCTGATCCCATTTGAAGAGGGGATGATGTTATTATTCCCTGGAAAAAATACAAAGACGATTGATGAGTTTCACCCATCTAAAAAGTTATTCCACACCTTACAGGAATCCGAAGAATGGGGAAAAATGCTAAATATCGATACGGTAGGAGCGTTAGACGATGCGATCGCGGCAGGAAAAATGCGGCAGGTCATCATGGTGCAGGAAGCCCTGATGGAAAAAAGATCGGTCAGCTTGCAGAGACCATTGCATCGGCAGGGGATAAAAATTCGTAATGATCGCAGGACCATCCTCTTCCGGTAAGACGACCTTTTCCTATCGTCTGTCCACACAGTTAATGGCACAGGGGCTCAAACCTCATCCGATCGGATTGGATAATTACTATTTAGACCGTGAAAATACACCGCGTGATGAGAACGGCAACTATGATTTTGAGTGTTTAGAAGCATTGGATGTAGAGCAGTTCAATGAAGATATGACAAGACTGTTCAAAGGAGAGCAGGTAGAGATACCGACCTTTAACTTTAAGACCGGAAGACGGGAATACAAAGGCAACTTTTTACAGCTTGGCGATGACGATATCTTAGTAATAGAAGGAATCCACGGATTGAATGACAAATTATCCTATTCCTTAACAAAAGAGAGTAAGTTTAAAATCTATATCAGTGCATTAACCCAGTTGAACATAGATGAACACAATTATCTTCCGACTACAGATGCAAGACTGATCCGCAGGATCGTGCGTGATGCGAGAACACGCGGCACCAGTGCCAAAGAGACGATTGCCATGTGGCCATCGGTGCGAAGAGGCGAGGAACGTCATATCTTCCCATTTCAGGAGGAGGCAGATGCGATGTTCAATTCGGCGGCACAGTGGCAGCATGACAGATGATGAGATCCGTTTGTTTGTCAATACCACGATCAGTTCATTCCGTTCGCAGGAGGCAGACCTTATCTGACGGTGACAAAATGAGGAGGCCATACATACTTGATCGATCAGCACCTTTTATGCGCATATCGCGCGCGAGATACGCAGGATATCGTGGCACATCTGCTGGTCAATGATAATTTGTTCCTAATCAGGCAAAGACCTACCGCTTTGACCATCCGTGATGAAAGGGCAAGGTACTTGGCAATCATGTGGCGGTCAAAAAGATGATATCACACTTTACGATCGCAGCAAGTGATGTCTTGGCAGGACAAAAGACCCATACGGCAACTTTGGAGTCATCTTATACCCAGGAGGGCAAGCCCTATACGACAGAGATACACGTCATACGCGCCATGGGCATGCCTTTGTTTGACCTGTATTAGAGGAAGATTTGTAATTGCGCAAAGAGGTATGTCTGTGATGAGCTGATGAAATTAGTAAACCGGGACAAGTGATTTGTAAAAGCAATACGTAACTTC
>VOFG01001135.1_pt1 | contig 19790 bp, 32 predicted proteins | sample 5384171 | NCBI WGS metagenome assembly VOFG01 (sample SAMN12384726, study PRJNA508395) | human gut metagenome | isolation source: healthy gut F | host: Homo sapiens
AGATATAGCAATGATGCAGCGAATGGCGCACCCCTGCTTGCTTGCTCGATTCGAAAAAGCCGAAGCACCCGACGACGTCGGGTTCATGCTGGAGTGAATCGGACCGTTGGAGCTCATGGCTACACGTCCCGCGCGGGCAAGGCGCGCACCAGCAGCACGATCGCGAACATCGTCAGCCTGCGCGGTAAGCAAGCCGGGGATCTCCATTGACCCTGCAGCAGTTGAAACCGTCACACTCCGCCAGGCCAAAAGCACGCAAAATGGGCCCTTTTGCTTCGTGTCGGTATTCTGCACACGGATGAAAGGGAACCACGATGTGCTTGCGCCAAATGATGCCGTACTTCAGTTCCAAGAAATCAGGACGAAGCTCGTAGCGCCAGCGAATGTAGCGAAGCGGCGTTACCGCAAACAGGAACACGATCAGCAAAAAACCGCGTACAGAACGGTAAATACCAACACGTAGGGTTCGCCCAATACGCCTCCGACACATCGACAAGCAACGCAATGGCTCCCGGCGATGCCAGAATCAGCCACGCCGCAGTGAGCATCAACGTATCGCTGATGCGCCACACCGCCTTGATGCGTGGATTCAGCTTTTCCTGAGGTTCTGCGTGCATGAGGTTCCCATCCCCAGCTAGTCGTCAGTTTTGGCATTATTGTCGCATAGCGCACGCTGTACCGAAGCGTCCAATGCGTGCACAAACAAAACCCGATCCGTGCTTTTAACAACATTTCAACAAAGGAAAACAAAACCCGCCTGGCAAATCAGGGGAAAGAATCGGTCTTTCACCGCTGCGCGGGCGGGTTTCACAAACATATTCATTTACCAGCAGCATCACAGATGCCACCGGCGAAACCGTTACAGGTACCTAAAGTAGGCAGCACAGGATCCTTCGAGGAAACCATGCACGGACCTACAGGGTTTTCAGGCGTGCACACCTTGCGGAACAAGGGGCATTCGTTTGGAGCCATCATGCCACGCAGCACATCGCCGCAACGGCAACCCTTCGGTTCTTGCGTGGGCTCAACCACAGGCTCGAAGCGCTGGAATGCATCGAACTCGGCGAACTCGGGACGGATCGCATAGCCCGAACCGGAATAACACCCAAGCCACGCCATGTTGCGTCCACGGTATGGAACACCTCGTTGATGGCGGCAACAGCAACCGGATTGCCTTCGGGCGCAACGCCGCGCGTGTAAGCGATCTCGATTTCAGCACGGCCTTCATGGAGCTGGCGCATAATCATGGCAATGCCCTGCAGCACGTCCACTGCCTCGAAGCCGGTGATAACGCCAGGGATGCCGTACTTCTTTGCCAGGAACTCATAGGGCTTCATACCAATGATGGTGCTTACATGACCAGGCAAAATGAGCGCATCAATCTGCAGTGAAGGGTCGGAAACGATGGTTTCAACGCACCGGGCATATTCTTATGCGCCACGAATACACTGAAGTTCTTAAGGCCCAGCGCTTTAGCGCGCTTGATTGCCATAGCCACCAAGGGGTGGTGGTTTCGAACCCCACGCCCACGAACACAATCTGCTGATCGGGGTTTTCCTGGGCAAGTTTCAGCGCGTCGAGCGGAGAGTACACGATGCTTACCGAGCGCTCCCCTTCCGCCTGCTCTTTCAGCAAGCTGGAAGTTGAGCCCGGCACACGCGTCATATCGCCAAAGGTGGCAATGGTAACGCCGGGAACGCGCGAAAGCGCAATAACCGTATCGATGTCCTTGTTGCTGGTAACGCACACCCGGGCAACCGGGGCCCGAGGCCAAACGAACGCCTTCGGGCATCATGGTACGCAGGCCGTTGCGGGCAATGGCAACCGTATGGGTGCCGCACACTTCCATCAAGGTTGCATGCTCAGGCGCCCATTTCTCGATCGAGTGAATTAAGCCACGGGCCAGTTCTGGATCTTTGAAAGAAGACAAGTCCATTGGAATCGCCCGCCTATAATCCCCTCGACGTCGGCCAGTTCGGGAATCTGCTTGATCAGATCGAGCGTTTCCTGAGCGTCTTCTTCGCTTACCACTTCAATGGCGAAGCCAGCGTGAACCAGAACGAAATCGCCCACCTGGGCGGAAGGGGTAAGGTCGAGCGCCACTTCGCGGGTAACACCCAGAATATCCACTACCGCCAAGTTGTTTTCGTTGATGGTACGAACCTGGGCGGGAATAGCTAAACACATATTGCATCACTCCTCATGTTGCGCCTGCAATCCCTAGCACAGCCTGTCCGTAGGAAATCGAAGCATCGTTGGGTGGCAGTTCTTTATTCAGTGCCACCGTAAAGCCGCGCTCCTGCAGGCGCGCGAGCGCGCGTTCCATCAGGTAGCGGTTCATGAACACGCCACCAGCAAGCGCCATAACCTCGATGCCGTAGGTGGCACGCACCAATTCGGCAACATTCACAATGGCTTCCACGAATGCGGCATGGAAACGCGCGGCAATAACGGAAGTGGGCACCGACGCCTGCATATCGTCGAGCATGGCGGCAAATACCGGCGCTACATCCATCAGCAAAACCGAAGTGTCGGCAGCCGTGCTGTTTTCCGTTGCCGTGTTCTTGATGAAGGCGATGCGATAACGCTCGTCTTCCACGGGCAAACCCGCAGCCTCTACCTGAGCCCTATGCGCCGCGGCCTCCAAAAAGAATAGCCGCTTCGCCCTCGTAGCGGGGTGAGCGCACACGCCCAACAGCGCCGACGCTGCATCGAAGATACGCCCAACCGAAGACGTTTCGGGGGTGTTCAAACCCTTTCGATCATTTGCTCGAACACTTCGGCATTGGGCACGCATTCGGATACGAACCTCTTGGCCTGCTCATGTTCCAGCAGATCAAACGACCACAGGGCGCCGTAGGCGATGCGCGCAGGGTCCTTGATGGCAGCCGCGCCACCTGGTAGGGGGAATGTAGGCGAAGTTCACAAAGCGCTCATAGGCCTGAAGGTTAGAAAGCAGCACTTCGCCGCCCCAAATAGCACCATCGAGTCCGTAACCCGTACCGTCGAACGCAAAGCCGCATACAGGGCCTTCAAGGTTGTTTTCACCATAACGGAAAGAATGTGCGCATGGTGATGCTGCACGCGCGTTGTGGGCAAATTCTGGCTCATTGCCCACTTCGTGGAAAGGTATTCAGGATGGCAGTCGCACACTATGCGCTTAGGCTCGAAATGCAACAGGCTAGCGTAACGGCGGCGCGTTTCATTCCATGCGTCGAGCACCGCCGCGCTTTCCAGGTCGCCCACATGCTGGGGAGACGAACGCCTTACCAGCGCGCGCGTAGGTTAGCCTGCTTTTTCTGCTCGGGGCCTACCGCCAAAAGCTCTTCGCTTGCGCCTTCGGGGCACGGAGCCGAAACGGGAAGCGGGGCATAACCGCGAGCGCGGCGGATGAACTGAACAATATCGCCCGCAGCGCCATCATCGAGGATGCGGATAACGGAATCGTCATAGCGTCCCCACGATTTCACGGTTGTTCACCAGGAAGGCATCGGCCACGCTGGCAAGTTGGGAAAAGGCCGCTTCTTCATTGATAACGATAGGCTCATCGTGGATGTTGCCCGATGTCATAACAAGCATGCCACCGCATTCGTGAAGCAGCAGATGCTGAACGGGCGTGGTAGGCAGCATTACGCCCAGTTCGGGCAGGTTGTCGGCCAGGCCCTTCGCAAACGCCGCATCGGAGCGCTTTCGCAACAACACGATAGGGCGCGCAGGACTCGTGAGCTGGCGCGCTTCGGCATCGTTGACTTCGCAAAGAGCGCGAGCCTCTTCCACCGAAGCAACCATAACGGCAAACGCCTTGCCAGGACGATGCTTGCGCTGGCGCAATGCGGCAAGAGCCGCCTCATTAGCAGCGTCGCACACCAAGTGGTACCCGCCCAAGCCCTTAACGGCAACGATACCGCCTTCCGCAATCAGCTTTGCGGCACGATGGAAGATCTCGTCGGATTCCTCGACGTTTTCGCCCAGGAAATGCCTTCGAGCGAAGGGTCGTCCGCGGAACCCGATTCAATCCAGCCAATTTCAGGGCCGCACTCAAAGCACGCGTCGGGCTGTGCATGAAAGCGCCTGTCGGCGGGGTCGGAGTACTCTTCTTGACATGCTGGGCACATAGCAAACTGCGCCATAGATGTTTCGGGACGGTCGTAAGGCAACTTGCGCATGATGGTAAAGCGCGGACCGCAGTTAGTGCAGTTGATGAAGGGATAATGGTAGCGACGATTATTCGGGTCGAACAATTCTTTCACGCAAGCGTCGCACGTTGCCAAATCGGGCGAAACAAGCGTGGTTTCGCCCTGTTCCGCCGCATCGGAAAAGCGAATCTCGAAGGTATCGAACCCCTGCACGGGAACTTCCGCAATCTCGATTTCGCTTACTTGCGCAGCAGCGGGCTCTTCTTCAGAAAGAGCCAACACAAACCTGTCGAGCGGTAAGGTCTCCCCTTCGGCATGCACCTTCACGCCTTCAACATCGTTCAAAAACCCAACCGGTAATATCTCGTTTTTTGCCTCACGATAGACAAAGGGGCGGAAACCCACCCCTTGTACTACGCCAGATATTTTCAGATCAAGCGCTTCACGCGTCATGCGTTGATTGCCTCCTTGAACGCCTTAACCAAGGCACGAATAGACACTGCGGAGTTGTCAGGCAAATGCACCTGGACGCAGCGGCGGCCGCGGTCGGAAAGAATTGCAAAGTCGCCCGAAGCCTGAGCCTTTGCAAGTTCGCCCAAACTCTGTGCGCGGGGTCTTCGACGGCAATATCCTTCGGTTCTTCTGCCGAGATAATCAAGAATACGCCTTCGTTCGGGCCGCCCTTATGAAGCTGGCCGGTGGAATGCAGGTAGCGCGGGCCAATTTCCAAGCACGACGCCGCACCCAAGCGGTCGGCAACCGAGTGGCGGATTTCTTCCAACGCTTCACGGCGACCTTCGCCCGTGAAGGGAGGAACGCATTCAAGCTGAAGTAATCGCCGGGCTCAATGCTGCCGAACAGAGCGCGCAATGCGGAAACGAGCGATTCGTCTGCAACGGATTCGCGAAGGGCTTCGGACACGTGCACCTCAACGTCGCCGATAGGAATGCCGGCAAGGCCCTTTTCCACAAATTCAGGGTTGCGGGCACCATTGGCAAGAATGCTGAGCACTTCCTTCTTGGCAACCGCCACGTCGGGCTGGTCGAAGGGGCACACCTTCATAAGGTAACCAACCATGGCGATGGCGTATTCCCACATAACGAAGTGAGCCGCCACTTCCTCCACGTTCAGAACTTTGAAGCTCATACGCGGAATGGCGGGATCGATGAACTCGAGAGCATGGCTGAAGTTCTGACGATCGTCCCACAAATCGGTTTTGGTGTTGTAGGTGATAACCGTGCGGTCATGCGGATCTTCACGCAGAACCAGCGAGTCAACCTCGATGTTGGGCAGGATGCCGAAGCCGTTCTTGCCCAAGCTTTCGGCTACGAGCTGCTCAATCCACAAACCAAGTACGCGGCCGCGCTTTGTGTGAAGAACGAAAACTTGTCGCGCCCGTTCTTATAGTTGTCGAACAGGAACGCCGCCAAATTCGATGCGGGGTTGTCCAAATCGTCGGTAGAGCACAGCTCCTCGGCGTTGCGTGCGCTTTCCATAACCTTTTTTGATGTCGATGCCCACCAAAGCGGCAGGAACCAAACCGAAAACGGAAAGCGCAGAGTAGCGCCCGCCAACCGTAGGCTCGCCAGAGAATACCTTAGCCCAGCCTTCTTCCTTGGCACGCGCCTCAAGCTCAGAGCCAGGATCGGTGATGGCGATCAGGTGGGAAGGAATTTCTCTTCCGGCAAGCTTTCCGCCAAAATGGTGCGAACCGCTTTCATAACCAAGGTGGGCTCGATGGTGCCACCCGACTTGGAAGACTGGATGATAAGCGTGGTTTTGGGGTCGCATTCGGCCAAGATGGTACGAACACGCACCGCCGATACCGAATCGAGCGTCTTAAACGTAATAAGCGACGAATCAGGCTTGTTGTACTTGGTAAGCGTCATCGGAGCCTGGGTAGAACCACCCTGGCCGATGAGGATAACCGTCTTCAAGCCGCGAGAAATCATCTCATCGGCAAAATCCTGAATCTCGTCGATAGGGCACGGCGGTTCACTCTGCCAGCGTTGCCCATCCCATATATTCAGCGGCGCATTGCTGCGCCTCTTCGGGAGAAGCCATAAAGAGAGCTGTCCTTGCATCTAACTCGACTAGCAACCTTGCTGTCGACTAGAGCCTGGAGCGAGGGAGGGTAGATCCCCTGAATGGCAAAATCGATCATTTGTCCTTCTTTCATAGGTCTTCCGATTTTACCAAATGGCAATACGTATGACACCTTCACCCTGTCGCTGTATATAAAATGCCATTTATACGATCTTATTGCCGCTGGTCAGATGAATATGCCTAAAAGAAAACCCAACAACGGCACATGCTACGATCCAAGTAAACGTAGCGCTTAGCGCAATCCCGTTCAGGGCAGGAGGAACAGGCATGTCCATCACGTATGATTCTCAGGGAAAACAGTTGTCGTCACCGGTTCGGCGCGCGGCATCGGACGACGCATTGCAGAACGATTCTACGAAGCAGGCGCCAACGTTGCCTTGTGTAGCATTTCACCAAACGGCAAAGAAGAACTGATGCAGGAAATCGCTAGCGATGACCGTAGTCGCATCATGGCAAAAGCCCGTCGACGTGACACAGGTCGAGCAGATCAGGACATTCTTCGAAGCGGTAGTGGAAAAGTTCGGTTCGTTCGACGTCCTGGTGAACAACGCAGGAATCTTTACGAGCGAGACCATCGAAACCGTTACTGAAACCGGTTGGGAACGCGTAATGGACACGAACCTGAAGTCGATGGCCTTCGCCAGCCAGTGGTTTGCGCGCCACAACCAGGAACACGGCACAGGCGGCAGCATCGTGAACATCGCTTCGGTTTCCAGCGTTACCTATATCCCACATAACTTGCTGTACAACATCAGCAAGGCGGGCGTGGTAACGCTTACCAAAACGCTTGCACGCGGCCTGGGTCCTTCCAACATCAGCGTGAATGCCGTGGCCCCGGCAGCATTCCCACCGACTTGAATGCAGCACTGTACGCCGACAAGCAACGCGAAATTGATTTGTGCAACAAAATCCCACTCGGTCGCCGCGGCACCAAAGACGATATCGCCAACTGCGTGCTGTTCCTGGCAGCTGATGAGTCCTCGTACCTGACAGGACAGGTTATATTCGCCGAAGGGGGCTGGTTGTTGGCTTAGGTCGTCGCCTTCGGGTGAGCGCTGCGCACTCAGGGTCAAGCGGACTCTTTTGCTTTTTCTTCGAAAGCTACCGAGCCTCCACGGTGCGCATTAACTCCCTTTTCAGGGGCGTTTTGTTGTAATCGTGCTAACGAAAAAAAGACCCGCCGAAGCGGGTCTTTGAATAGTGGTGGTCGGGGCGGGACTTGAACCCGCGACACGCGGATTTTCAATCCGCTGCTCTACCAGCTGAGCTACCCAACCGAAAGCATCATATCTGACGCGAGTTGTTATATTACCGATAGGTCTTCTGTACGTCAAGCCTTTTATGCAACAAATATTTCAAGCTTTGATCAAGGCCCGTAATAACCCATAGATGGATTTCCAGATCATTCCGTTTCCCCTGATAAACACGGGACAATAATAGCTTCCGCGAAAGCAGGATAAAAAAGAGGCACCCACAATAGGTGCCTCGATTCGTTGAAACAGCTTATTCCCAAGCGGAGCGGCCCTGCAGTGCACGGCGACCGATATCGGAACGGTACTGAACGCCCTCGAATTTGATAAGCTCACATGCCTCATAAGCACGGTTTCGAGCCTCTTCAAACGTATCGCCCAGAGCAACTACGTTCAAAACGCGACCACCAGCGGTAATGAGCTCGCCGTCGGGGTTCAATGCCGTACCAGCGTGGAAAACGATAACCCCATCGAGCTCTTGAGCCTCTTCCACGCCGAGGATAACCTTGCCCTTTCGTAGGACCCTGGGTAGCCTTCACTTGCCAGAACAACGCTCACTGCCCATTTATCGGACCAGGAAAGAACGATATCCTCGGGACGTCCCTCAGCGACAGCAAGCATGATGTTTACCAGGTCGCCTTCAAGGCGAGGCAGTACTACCTGAGTTTCAGGGTCGCCAAAGCGCGCATTGAACTCCAGCACCTTCGGGCCTTCAGGCGTAAGCATGAACCCGCCATAAAGGCAGCCGCGATAGTCGTTTTCGAACGGTTCCTTTGCCGTAGCGGCAGCCGATTGCTCCATGATGGAAACCATGGTTGCCATTTCTTCTTCAGTGACAATAGGCACCGGGGAATACACACCCATGCCACCCGTATTGGGGCCAAGGTCACCATCGTAGGCACGCTTATGGTCTTGCGCAGGGGCCATGCAGAATGCCTTGCCGTTGGAAACAAAAGCCAAAAGAGAGCACTCAGGGGCCAGTCAGCATTTCTTCCACAACGACAGTCTGACCTGCGTCGCCGAAGCTGCCATCAAAGCAAGCCTCAACAGCATCGAGCGCCATATCAAGCGTTTCGGCAACCACAACGCCCTTGCCCGCAGCAAGGCCGTCAGCCTTAACAACCAATGGAGCGCCTAGCTCTTCGCAGTATGCACGAGCCGAAGCAGCGTCGGTAAAGCTCTGGTAGCGTGCCGTAGGAATACCGTTTGCATCCATGAAGCGCTTGGAATAGGTCTTGGAACCTTCCAGCTGAGCGCCTTGCGCATCAGGGCCGAACACGGGAATGCCCGCTTCGCGAAGAACATCGGCAACACCAGCCACGAGGGGAGCCTCAGGGCCGATTACCACCAATTCGATGTTGTGAGCCTGGGCAAATGCGAGTACCGCCTGAGCGTCTTCAGCATTGAGATCCTTAACGTTGCGAGCAATGTTTGCCGTGCCGCCGTTACCGGGAGCCACGTACAGCTCGGTGCAACGAGGCGATTTTGCAAGCGCCCACGAAATAGCATGCTCACGGCCACCGCCGCCAAGAACCAGAATGTTCATGGTTCAAACCTTTCTTGTTTGATGCCAAAAGCACCCCCGCAGGTTATTCCGCGAAGGTGCTTTGCTTGTTTTGCTTTACCGGGTGAGGCCCATATTGTTAGCGGCTCTCCCAGCCATTGAAGATAGTCTGGTTGCGATCGGGACCAACAGCGATGATGGACGCCTTTACGCCAGAAACCTCTTCAAGGTACTTAACGTAGCTCTGCGCGTTCGCGGGCAGGTCTTCGAACTTCTTGCAATCGGAGATATCGACGCCCTCCCAACCAGGAAGCTCTTCGTAGATAGGAGTTACGTTCTTCGGATAGATAACCGAATGCTGCATGGGGAAGTAGTCGTAACGCTGACCGTCTGCCTCATAAGCAACGCAAACCTTGATGCGGGGAACGCAGGAAAGAACGTCGAGCTTGGTAAGAGCCATGTCGGTCATGGAGTTAACTTCTACCGCATAGCGAGCCTGAACCGCGTCGAACCAACCGCAACGGCGCTTACGACCGGTGGTTACACCGTATTCGCCACCCGTCTTGCACAGAAGTTCGCCGGTTACGTCGTGAAGCTCTGTGGGGAACGGACCGGAGCCAACACGCGTGATGTAGGCCTTAGCGATACCCAAAACCTTGCCGATCGCCTTCGGGCCCACGCCGGAACCGGTGGGCGCACCGCCAGCGCAGCAAGAAGAAGAGGTTACGAACGGGTAAGTACCGTGGTCAACGTCGAGCATGGTGCCCTGAGCGCCTTCGAACAGCACGTTCTTGCCAGCACGAAGCTCCGCATTCAACAGCTGCGTGGTTTCGGCCATATGCTCGCGCATTACGTCGGCGTAGGGGAGGTACATCTCGCAGATCTGATCAACCGTATAAGGTTCAAGATCATAGATCTTGGTAAGGATCTGGTTCTTTAGGAACAGGGCAGCTTCAACCTTCTCACGGAAGATCTTTTCATCGAGCAGGTCCTGAACACGGATGCCGCAACGGGAGATTTTATCTTCGTAAGCAGGGCCGATACCACGCTTAGTAGTGCCGATCTTGTGCTTGCCCAGATGGCGTTCAGACGCACCGTCGAGATCGATGTGGTACGGCATGATGATGTGAGCGTCACAGGAAATGCGCAGACGATCGCAGGAGAAGCCTTCGCCCTGCAGCATGTCCATCTCTTCAACGAGAACCTTCGGGTCGATAACGCAACCGTTGCCGATAACAGGCGTGATGCGATCGTACATAACGCCAGAAGGAATCAGATGAAGCGCCAGCTTGGTATCGCCGTGGATAACCGTGTGGCCTGCGTTGTTTCCGCCCTGATAACGAACAACGTAATCGTAGTCGCTCGAAATAAGGTCAGTGATCTTGCCTTTGCCCTCGTCGCCCCACTGAGCGCCAAGGAGAACCGTGCTTGGCATGAAAGGTCCTTTCGATGTTTTAATAATTAGCCAGGTGCAACGCACCAAAGCGCGCAACAAGCCCTAGCAACCAAAATCATACTACAGTTGAATCAAATTGCTTCGCGGATCAACAGTTCCCATCAAGGCTGCAACGTCTGAATGGCATGTAAACAAAATCACCTGCCGATACCGTGCCAATTCCGCCAAAAGCACGGGCAGCTTGCGCGCGCCGCTCGTCGTCGAAATTGACCAATATGTCGTCGCACAGCACGGGAAGCCCGCGGCCAACATTTACAGCCGAAAGAAGAAGGGCAATACGCAGGCTCAAATACAACTGCTGACGCGTACCCAGCGAAAGCAGATGAGGTGGAGCGCGCGGTTTTAACCGCATCAATCACTTCTAGTTCACCCTGGGCGTTCATGCGCACCTGCCGCCAGGCACCATCAGTCATCTGCGAGAGCAAGCACGAAGCGGTGCAGTATACCTCAGGTTGGCTTTTTGCGTTCCCATTCGGCAATTGCCGTTTCAAGGGACCGTTTGGCAATGAACAGCACCGAGAGCCTTCGGTACGTTTCCCGCAGGCGCGCCTCCACCTCTTCGCATTTGAACTTCGCCTCGTCGAAATCGGTTGAGCTGCGAGCAGCAGCCAAACGTTCCGACAGCTCTCCGTACTGGCGATCTGTTTCGGCCGCTGCAGCCGCCGTCTTAGCACGGTCCTTCTCTTTGCGCTCGATGGCTTGGGATATTGCCTCCAGCGATGCGCCATCGTCGAAAGCCTCGCCTTGCGGCACAGCTCCACGCGTTGGTTTTTGCATTCGGCTAGCTCCTTGCGAATACTTGCACACTGAAGGGATCGTGCCTGATGGTTCAGGTTTTCTGTTGCGCAAGAAGTGCGGTAATCGTCAAGCTGATCCAGCAATCGACGGGCACGACGAAGAGAACCAGCAGCAGCCTTCAGGCCGTTTGCCTCCAAGAAACCTACGACTTGGACGTCGAAATCGCGGAGAGACCGCTCGCAAGCTTCCACTGTTTTCTTATCCTGCTGAACCCCCAGTCGCGCTTCTTCAACTCCTCGTCGAGTTCGTCTTCGCCAGGAATCGGCTTCAACGCCATCGAAACACCTGCCGCACCGATTACCAGGGCAAAGGCAACCAGGGCCACTCCGGCAATCAGGTAAGAGACACCGCCATGATCAGGGGAGCTGTACAAAACAAACGAACCGGCGAACGCCATAAGCAGCGTTAACGCCAAAGCCAATCCGAGTTTCACTTTGCGCTGCGAAGCAAACTGAATCTTGCTGTCGGCGGCCTTTGCCTGCTCGGCAAACACTTCGTAATCCGACTGAGAGCGAACAGCATCCATGCGTGCAGCATCTAGAGAATGCTCCAATTTCGCGCGACGGCGCTCGAAATCTTCAAGGCTATCTGCAAGCTGATACTGATCTTCCCTGTTCAAGCCCAACCAGCTCGGCAAGCTCGAGCGGCGGCTCCCCCTCATGCCTGGAAGCTTCATCTTCCAGGCGCAGCGCCTCATGGAGCGATGCGCGCGATTCTTCGATGGAATGATCGATTTCTTCCACGCGAGCGCGGAGCGTTTTCAGCCCTTCGATTTCTGCATTAAGCTGCTGCTGCGTTTGTGCAAGCAGGTCTCCGCGGACCCCATGAGGCAAGCATCTTTTCCTGTGCACGCAGCGCATCAGCCTCTTCGCGGCCCTGATGGACCAACTCGCGCAGACGAAGCCGCTCTTCCGTTAGGTTAGGCACCGAATTTGGGTTCTTGGCAGAACGGAAAGCTCCTGTTTAATGCGCTCATTCACTTCATCAAGCGCATGAGCGGGGGAAGCCCCCGTACCGGAACCAGCGGTAAGCAAATGAGCCGTTACTTCGTTATGGCGATCAAGGCGCAAAAAGCTCATCGCTCGTTAACGCGAAAATAGTGTTGTAGGTTTCCTGGTCAATATCGGCAAGCAACCCTGCGGGAACGGTTCTCCCTTCGCTGTTCTTGGCACGCTTAACCTCGGACACTTCGCCAGTCGAGTCGTCGCGGAAGAAGAGGCTTCCCACACGTTCCGCCGATTCGGGACGATACGGATTGCCCTGGCCTCTAGAGCTCGGCCAACCGAACAAAACGCCCTTTACCAATTCATTGAGCGTGGTTTTGCCAGCTTCATTGGGACCGTACACCACGTTCAGGCCAGGAGAGAACGGGCCAACGATAGTGTTCGAGAACTTCCCGAAACTCGACATCTTCACATGCTCAAGAAACAAGGGGCTTATGCGCGTCTCGACACTGGTGTTCTTCTTTTTTACCCATTAAGCCTCACGCCCCAACAAATCAAGCACAAGCGTTTCGGCTTCATCGCACAAGGAAGGCATGACGCGACCAAGCATTTTGGGCAAAGGGAGGTCGCGGCTGCAGAATTCGTCTTCCATGCCCTGAAAGCGCCTCCGCATCACCTTTGCGATATTCATCGAGCGCACCAAGGTATGCTGCGGGAACAGCCCTTCGGCACGAAGAGCTTCCTTGTCGAAAGGCGCCGAAGTGCGGCCTTGGATATCGTCGATGAAGAAAAACGGGTACGAGTCGTTCACTGCCTGGCGAAGATCGTCAAGCACATGAGCGTCAAGGCGCGAATGAAGGCTTGTCTTGCCGGTAAGAATCACGCGAAATATCATGCGCTGGCAGCACGCATCGGCATTGGCGGCAAACTGCGCAGAAACGATACGCTCCTGAACATCAGCAACCGTGGGGCATTCGGACACATCCACCTCTAAGCGGCACCATTCAACCTGTGCCATGGGGAGGAAGTCCGCCTGAACAGGAGATCCCTGCGAAAGCGTAATTTGATACACCCCATGAGGACCGGTTTCCACCACGCTCCTGCCCTGAGGGCACCCGGAAAAAGCGATACGCGGATCTTGAGGGAGGGCAATAGACGCGGCTGATGAACATGACCGCACGCCCAATAATCAACATCTCGCGAAAGCAGGGTTTTTGGGTTGCACTGGCGAGCGCGTAGGATCGATATCAAGGCCTGTATGCAGAATGCCAACCATAAAAAGGAGCCTGAACGCCCAGTTCACGTTGGGCGGTTTCACGTGAAACCCCTTCAGAAATATCAACGCCGGCAGGCCAAGACTGACTGAAGTATCCGCGTCCGCCAATCAACGCAAGGGGCTCACCCCCACGTTCATACAACGCAAAACTAGGCTTGCCCGCGCCCAGCAGATGAGCGTTTTCCGGCAAAGAGGAAAAGCCGTTATCCCACGACGTAAAGGATCATGATTGCCCGTTACAAAGTACACGGGGATGCCCGCATCGTTGAGCCTTTCCAAACCCGATACAAACAGCGAAAAATCAGCATACGAAGGGCGCGAATCGTCGAAGATATCGCCCGCAACCACCACAAAATCAACCTGCTTTTTCTATCGCAGTGTCAATAATGCGCCGATACGCATCCGGAATGGCCTTCAGCAGCACGTCAGCCCATAGGGGAGAATCCTCGCGCGGAGCCCTTAAACGGTGCCCCCAAATGCAAGTCGGCTGCATGTATGAACGTAATCGTGCTCAATCCAGCCTGCCTCTCGTAAGACTAGTAACGCGAATCGTCGAAGTGATTGGTAAACTTGGTGAATTCGGGAATGAACGTGAGCGGGATGTCGCGCGTCGGACCGCTACGATTCTTCGCCACGATGAGCTCCGCCATGCCCCAGTCGGGGCGGCTGTCCGATTCGGCCTCGGCTTCCGTAGTGCTTCGGTCGATGAACATAACGATGTCGGCGTCCTGTTCGATGGAGCCCGATTCACGAAGGTCTGAAAGCATCGGGCGCTTATCAGTACGCGACTCAACGCCACGGGAAAGCTGCGAAAGCGAAATGATGGGCACTTCGAGTTCCTTTGCCAAAACTTTCAGGCCACGTGAGATTTCAGCAACCTCGACGGCGCGGTTGTTGGGATGAGGGATTACCGGCTGCATAAGCTGCAGGTAGTCAACGATGATCAGGCCATTCTTCTTGTTGCGCATCATGCGACGCGCCTTGGTGCGCAGCTCGACGATGGAAAGACCAGCCGAGTCGTCAACATACAGCTCGCAGTTGGAAAGGTCGCTGGAAGCCTGGATAAGCTGGCTCCAGTCCCCTTCGGTGAGCTGACCATTGCGCATGCGCGAAAGCGCAAGGCCCGCTTCCGCCGCCAAAAAGCCTCTGCGTGATTTCGTTGGAGCTCATTTCCAAGCTGAAAACGCCACAGGCGCGCCGGACTTAGCGGCATTGGCCGCAAGGTTCATAGCGAACGACGTTTTACCAACAGCAGGGCGAGCAGCCAGGATAATAAGGTTGCCCGGGCGCAAGCCGCAGAAGAGCTTGTCCACGTCGATGAAGCCGGTAGGCACACCTTGGAGCATGCCTTCACGGTTGCCCATTTCGGCGATTTCCCTCATTCGCTTCTACGAGCAATTCCTGAATGCCCTTAAAGCTGGAATTTACCGTTTGCTCGGTAACGCCGAACAATGCCGCTTCCGACTGGGAAATAAGTTCCTTCGGATCGGCGGGGGAATCGTAGGCAAGCGACGGATTTGAGCCGCACTCATAAGGAGTTCGCGACGAATGGCGTCGCGGCTCACAATTTCAGCATGATGCTGCCAGCTGGTAAACGCAAACGTGTTGTCGGCGAGCTCCAGCAGATACTGCTGGCCACCAACCGCTTCCAACTGGCCCGCTGCCTTCAGGTTGTCGGAAACGGAAATAACATCGATCGGGATGGAACGCGCGTTCATTTCGCGCATTGCCTCGAAAATCATCTTGTGAGCTGGACGGAAGAAGCTTTCAGGCTTCAGCTTGGGCGCGACACTTCCTCGAACACGCCCGTCGACAAAAGACATGCCGCTAAAACCGTTTGCTCAGCCTCAATGTTCTGAGGCAAAGACTTGCGCGCTTCAGAAGCTGGCTGATTGTTTTCAGGCATGAGGGTTTGCTCCTTTGATGTTTCGATGGCTAGCACCCTCATAATACCCGCTTTGCTGCCGGGGCTCGGTCAAGACTCGGCAACAACACCAATAGTAAGACCCTGTCGAGGAAGTGTCCTCGACAGGGCCGCAATCTGGCTCCACTCAACTCAGTAATTAGTACAGTGGCGGACAAGTTTTGTAGGAGTCCAAGTTGGGGAGCACTTTTTATATTGGTTGAGACGTGCGCGAATGATGGGTCGGATATTGGACAGCTGCCTGCCCGTTACTGTTTCCTTTTCAGCATAAGGCCGCAAGGCTTCGGCAAGGTCGGTATCGCCCACAGTATCTCGTATCCAGTCGGCGTAATACTCAACCCCAATCAGGTTGACTTCCCCATGCACTTGATAAGCAACATACGGGCTTATGGGCTTCAGAAACTCAACACTGTCGGGAAAACTGCGCAGATGCTTTGGCTGCGCGCCGCCGCAACGGGAAAATAAAACGCCAACAGCGGACTCATCGAGCGGCAGAAAACGGCTCCAATGACGAACCTGATTCTCGTTGGGAAGGGGGAGGGCTTCGACGTTTTTCACCTTCTCCTGCTCGATCTCTTCTTGCATCAGCTGGCTTTTGATGGATTCAACGCCTCTTTTTCCCCAAGAACGGGCATCAACAGAATCGCTGCCAGTCTTTTTTCCGCTGTCCATCTAGCATCACTCATCCTCTTCCTGCCCCGAGCACGCCGTGAGCTTCGAGCTCATCGGCTACGTACCCAAGCCCCTCAGCTTCCAAGGCCGAACGCTTCAACCAGCCGTGGGCAACGTCACAACCTTCCAAGCGATAGAAATGGCTTTTCAGTTCTTCAGTCTTTTCCCTGTCGAGCTGACGTCCTGAAACATCCTTGTAGGCCCATTCATGCGTTTTCCTCGTTGTAGGTTGGCAGACAGTAGGCAATCTCGTATGAGGTTTTGGGGCACCTTCGGGTTCTGAGGCTGGTCATAGACATAATCCGAGAATATCTCCACCTCGTGTGTGCGCCCCTGAAGCTGCCAAATTGCGCGATCGAGGTCGTGAACTTTCTTCCCCAACCAAATGACGTCTTCGAAGCTCTTTTGTTCCACCCCGTGCAAGCGTTGAGGAATTTCGGCTCCCCCGTCAGGCGTCATTCCCTCGAAGTCCTTGCCATACGGATTCACCAGGTCAGTCCACGCCCAGTCGCACAAACCGACCGTGTTTTTCCATGAACGGTTGTAGTAAATAGTCCAGGCTACCGCCTTTGCGCACGGCTTTGTAAATTCCTTCATCCGAATAGTCGATCATTTCGGGATCGCAGAACGGCACCAGCTTCTTGCCCATGATTTCCGCCAGACGAGCAGCCGATACATCGGGCTCTCTACCCTGAGCGTAGTTCTGGGAGGGAGTCCAATAGCAGGAAGTCCAAATCGTGGCTGTTGATATCGCGATCGGTAGGATTGAAGCGAAAACCCCAGTCAGCCGAAGTGCGCGGATCGTAATGATGCCCATAGCTGTACTGAAGAACAGGCAGCATGCCAGTAGACGAATCTTCTTCCATCGTCCCCATTTTTCAGCACATGGCTGTAGGCCCAATGCAAGATCGGCGCCGATATCGGCCAAATTAACGATCGATGAGATGAGGGCGTTGGCAAATTCAATGGTGCCCATCTTTTCGAATGGCAAGTTTGATTCGATTTCCTTGCCTGGTCCGATCAGCCCCTTTTCATAGAGCCTCATCAGCCAAAAGGTGATGGGCATAAAACGAATTGGCATTCATGCCAACACGGTTAAGCAAGGTTGCTGCCTTGGCGGTGTTTTCCGTGATGACCCCATCATGTGCTGCCTTGTCCTGCGGAGTAAACCAGTGGAAGCCGATACACATCGCTTCGTTTCCGTAATAGTTTGAGGTTCTACCCCGGCATGCACGGACACAACCTACGCAGCCATAGGGCCTACTTGACACTCCTGTTCCGTAAAAGCGAGTCGAATTACCCGGAGGTGATGAAATATCCTGCATGCCTATGTAATTGTTTGGATTATCGGCATGACCGCCCCAGGTATATTGCTGAGCCCACAGACGCGCGTCCATCATCGCCTGAGGATCGGCAATCTCGATGCTCTTCGTGCCCAAAAAATCCTATTGCCTTTCAGGTTCTTAGCCGCCCATACGCCGCCAAAAACCACCTTGGCCAATAACATGAGCCATATCGGAAACCAACGAAGAAAGCGGACCATAATTCTCGGATTCGGACCCGTGGTAAGAATTGCAGGGCGCTGAGTGGTTTTCCTGCATCGCGCCATCCAGACGCGATGGTGTTCCAATCGCCCGCATGATAATCGTGGACCATCTGAGGCATCAGGGTTTCCTGCGTTTCCTGGGAGTATCAAGACCCCAGAGCAACTCAGCGTCATTGAAGGTTACTCGGTCGTTGACAACACTGATCCACACCTTACGCTTAGCCTGCCCCAAAAGGACAAAAAGCATCATATCCAGCGTGCTTCATCATCGGTCCGGAAACGTCCACCCATGTTCGAGCGCGTAAACCAGGGAGTAGGATACCCTTTGCGTACCAACTGCCACCATTTTCGGCGGCTGCCACCCGAGGGGTTGGCGTGCCCGCAATAGGGACGTTGCCAGAACGCACACGTTCTTTTTTGGGTCAGCAGGGTCGGTGATAGTTTTATCCTCGCAATAATCCCAGACCAACGCGGCAGCCATTCCGTGACCGCCGATCCATTCTTCATACTTAGACGTCGGGACGGTTTCGTACGTTTCCTGTCGAGGTGCAAGATCAAGATCTTGCCCGCAATCCATTTGCCATTTGTTTTACCTACCCTTATTTGCAGAGCTGCCTTCACTACCAGGATTGCCGGTAGCGCCAACGGCATACGTCATCATCGATGGCCAACTTGTTCCCGTTCGCAGATCCACGTCATATTGGGATCCGCCGGTTTCCGGGGAGTTTTAACGAATTTAATGGCGCGTTCAGGGCTACCGATTCACAGGCGCGGGCGCCATCGGGTCCGACCTCGTGTTCCCAAAACGGCGTATTAGTGCAGAGGTCGCATTTCTGAGAATGCTTATCTTCGTTGTTCCACTGCAATCGAGAGGAGAGTTGGGGCGCAGAAATACACCGCATGCATCCAATGCACTTGTCTGGGTCAACCACGCACGTTATCGTTTTCTTCGTCGATGTGGCAAGCTCCCGTAGGGCACACCGAAACGCACTTAGGCTCTGCGCATTGATGACATTGGAAAATGGTCATGTCAGGGGGAAATGCTGGAATGAATCGCCCACAATCTGGATTCGCGCAAGACCAGGTTTGTTACCCCGTAACGGGTCATTGCGCACGCCATCATGCAATTTGACATCCGCAGCATCTCATGCTATCTACGATGAGATATCCACCTGAAACAGGAAACGCCACATCGATATTGTTATTACGCGCGAATGCCATGATGCCGCTCGTACCCAACGTTGTAGCAGCCAGCAATGTACCAGCCAACGCAACAAACTTACGGCGTGTTACCCCTTCGGGTTTTGGTTCTCTGACGCTTGGACGTCAGATTCTCTTCGTTGTTCTCCGACGTACTGCAAGGGGGATCTTTCTGCAGCTCGGAGTCTTCATACTGCTTTGACATTATGTCTGCCCTTTCGTTTCGAGCAATTCCCTTGGGGAAGGGAATCTCAAAATCTATTACGAGCAGACCGCCATACCGACATACCCATGCAAGGCAAAAATATGGGTCTAACGTTTGGGATCTATGGGTTAGCTATTGAATGGCGGATACTGCTCGGCGAATAGGGAATTGTTCTCGATAAAGGCGAATTGTTGTCACTTAATCGCCTAAAGCATTACTTTGCTTTTTGCTCTTCGGAAACAATGTCCTCATACCAACCAGGGTGTTCCTTCTTCGCTTCCTCTTCTGGCATCCAGCCATGGATCATAGAGGGAAAGGTCTTCCACGACCAAGGAACCAGAACTGCAAAGAACACATGGGCAAGAAGGAACAGGAGCATGGCAACCGTGCCGATATCGTGCAACAGCGTTGCAGCCGAAACCACAAATCCAGGAAGATCGATAGAATGCTGGATCGACTTGATAATGCCCGTGAAAGCCATTAGAGCGCTCCACGAAAATCGCAAAGACATAGGCCATGTTTTCGCTCTGGAAGTATTTCTTTTCTTTTGGATACTTTGCTCTTTTTGAATCCCAGCTGAGCGCCATAGTGGTTCAGCGTCGAAGAGATTGCGTCCTTATTAGGAAGATGTTCTTTCATACGCGCCGGCTCGAAATGGCATTGCCGATGTAATAGAACGTCCCGAACAGAAATGCGCATGCCGCTACGAAATGGACGTTCAGGGCAATTGCGGCTTCTTCACTGGTTGAAACAAAGCTGATAAAGAAGCTTAA
>VOFG01004737.1_pt1 | contig 19788 bp, 31 predicted proteins | sample 5384171 | NCBI WGS metagenome assembly VOFG01 (sample SAMN12384726, study PRJNA508395) | human gut metagenome | isolation source: healthy gut F | host: Homo sapiens
GAGGCGATCAGGTAGATACTTAAAAAATATGATCAAAGGGAGTTAGTGCCCAAAAGTTTGGTTTAGTTTCTTGTTGCATAGCTTAGAAAACTTGTTTTACAATTTCCTGAATATTTTCCGATTTCCCCATCGTGTAGTAATGAACGGCGGGAACCCCGTGTGCGATGAGTTCTTTACTCTGTGCCACGCACCATTCTATACCGACTTGGTTGATTTCCTTGTTATTTTTGCATGAGCGAATCTCTTTGACCAGTTCGTGTGGGATGTCTATGCTGAATGTACGTGGAAGCATTTCCAGATGTTTAAATGTGGATATGGGTTTTAGGCCCGGTACGATAGGTACGGTAATTCCTTGAGCCCGTCATTTATCGACAAACTGGAAAAATTTGGCGTTATCGAAGAACATCTGGGTGACAATGTAATTCGCTCCCGCATCGACTTTCTTTTTCAGATTTTCGATGTCACAGGCTTGGTTGGGTGCCTCGTAATGTTTTTCCGGGTATCCGGCAACCCCGATGCAGAAGTTCGTGGGAACGGCATCTGTCAGCGTGTCATCCAAGTATTGGCCGTGGTTCATGCGAGTGATTTGTTCTACCAGTTCACAACTATATTGGTGTCCGCCTTCTTCGGGAGTAAAAAACGTTCTCCCGGTATGGGGTCACCCCCGGAGTGCCATCACATTTTCAATGTCAAGGAAATTCAAGTCTATAAGTTCGTTCTCGATCTTATGGCGGGTGGCCCCCCGCACACGATATGAGGAACCATGTCCACGTTGTATCGTCTCATGATGGCGGCGGCCAGAGCCACGGAACCGGGGCGTTTTGTCACGGTAACTTTTTGATCGTTCCGTCCGGGTATTCACGATATACCACTTCATCCCGGTGAAAGGTAATGTTAATGAATGGGGGAGCAAGGGCAATCAAGGGTTCGATGGCTTCGTATATTTTATTGATGTCCCCACCTTTTTTAGTGGTGGTACCAGTTCGAAAGAGAACCGCTTTGTCTGTATTGTTGAGTATGTCGATGACCTTTCATAATCTTAGATTTTTAGATTCCAATAGTTTATCTATTTTAGAGTTCAAACTCCTCCGTTTATTTTTGCGATTTATAAACAGAGGAGGAGTCTTCGAAAACAGGGACTATTCCAGCTCCCTCCTGTTTATAGAGGGGGACCCTGAAATCGGTTTTTGTTACTTTTATCTTATTTTTCAAGTCTTATACGCTAAAATATTTTGCTTTAGGATGAGAAATCAGCATACCACACAGGCTTGTCGAGGGATAGATGGAATACCCCTCGGTGAGGCGTACCCCGATCTGGGCAGGAGCATCCAAGATGTCAAAGGCCAATTTCTTCATCGCATGATCCGGGCAAGTCGGGTAACCGAAAGCGGGACGGATGATGTGAGTTCCTTCATTGACTTGTTCCTGCATCCATTCCGCGCAGGCTTCTGCCAACCGGGCACAGAGACTTCCTCGTAACAAATGGTCAAAATCACGGCAATCGTTGCATTGGTGATCATCCTGTACTTTCAAGCAGAATAGTCCCACGCTGCCGATTCCTTTTTCTTTCGGGATGACAAAATCAGCCAGTGAAAGACACTCTTCCAAGTCCGCTTGTTGCCGGGGCATCGTGAATCGATATTGACCATCCAGAACGATGTCTTCATACTCCGAATAGGCATCAAAGAAGCGGACAATGATGGAAACGTCAAATTCATTTCCGGCGATCACTTTACCTAGCATATCCAGTGCTGCCTGGTAAGTATGGTCTGCCTCATCGTTCGTGTAAATGATTTCAGGGTATATCCCTTTGAATCCCCAGAAATGGAAAAATGGTGTCCAGTCGATTCTTTCCACTAAATCTTCGAGATTCAAGCGTTTTACCAGTAGATTGTGTTCTCCGAAAGTAGTGGGTTCCACGTGATTCCAATCGTATCGCGGGGCTCTCCGGCGAGCCTCTTCGAGTGATATTTGTTTTGTTGATGTTGATAGTATAAAGTTCGAATGTTTTCTTGTTCTGTTTTTATTTCACGAATGTAATTTCCCGGTCATTCAGTAAACGCTTGATGATTCCCACTGTTCGGGAAGCGTCCCGCCTGACACGACGCAATAATTATATTTGGGTGCTAGTTTAACTGCCGTATGTACAGTTGAGGTAGTAGCCCCACCAACAATTAGGGGAACTTGTAATTGTTCTTTTTGTAGCAGTTCGCACAGGTTTTCCATTTCCCCAAAGAGGGTGTGATCAAACCACTGACTCCGATAATATCTGCCTCGTGTTCTTTGGCAGCCTTAACAATACTCTGATTGTCAACCATGACACCAAGGTCGATGACCTCCAGATTATTACAGGTCAGAACAATGTTCACGATGTTTTTACCGATGTCGTGTACGTCTCCTTTCACCGTGGCAATCACGACACGGGGGCGGCGGGTTACGTTTTTGCCCGATGCGTTGTGACGTTCGATTTCCGGTTGCAGGATGTGTACGGCTTCTTTCATAACCTTGGCTGATTTCACGACCTGCGGCAAGAACATTTTTCCTTCCCCGAAGAATTGTCCGACCCGTTCCATTCCTTTCATTAAAGGTTCTTCTATGATCTCGACCGGGCTGGCATAATGCGCGAGTGCCTCTTGAAGGTCTTCCGTCAGGTAATCCGTGATCCCCTTGATCAAAGCGTGTCCCGAGACGTTCTTCTAGGGAACGGAGCCGCCATTCTTCCTGGTGTGTAGTTTTTACTTCACCTTTCGTTTCCTTGTATTTTTTCGGCAAAGAGATCAGGGTTTCCGTTGCTTCAGGTGTACGGTTTAGTACGACGTCTTCCACGGCTTTCAGCAATATCGGGTCGATCTCGTCATATACCTGTAACATGGCGGGATTCACGATAGCCATGTCTAGTCCCGCGCGGATAGCATGGTACAAGAAGACGGAGTGCATGGCTTCCCGTACCGTGTTATTTCCCCGGAACGAGAATGACAAGTTGGAGACACCACCGGATGTGCGGCATCCTTTCAAGTTTTGTTTAATCCAGCGTACCGCTTCGATATAGTCCACGGCATAGTTGTTGTGTTCCTCGATCCCGGTTCCGATGGCTAGTATGTTCACATCGAAGATAATGTTTTCAGGAGTAAATCCAGCTTGTGTGGTTAACAAGTCGTAAGCTCTCTGGCAAATGTCTATTTTACGTTGGAAAGTGGTTGCCTGGCCTTCTTCGTCGAATGCCATTACTACCACGGCTGCTCCCAAGCGTTGAATTTCTTTGGCTTTGTAAAGGAAGTCTGTTTCCCCTTCTTTCAAGCTGATCGAGTTCGACAATACATTTTCCTTGCGTGTTTTTAACCCGGCAAGGATGGTTTCCCACTTGGAAGAATCTATCATGAAAGCCGCTTTGGCAATATCCGGTTCGTTGCTGATGATACGCACGAAACGTTCCATCTCGGCCGTGCCGTCCAGCATGGCGTCATCCATGTTGATGTCAATGATAGACGCTCCTGCCTGGATTTGTTTTCGGGCGATCGTGGCAGCTTCCGTGTAATTCTTTTCCCGGATAAGACGGGCAAATTTCGCGGAGCCTGCCACGTTTGTACGTTCGCCGATGTTGATAAAATTGTTTAATTCCTTATCTACCACGATGGTATCGAGACCACTCACTTTCAGTTGGTGGTTGGATGTCGGACTTTTCTGGGGGGATGTTTTCAAAGCGTTTGCGATTGCCCGGATGTGTTCCGGTGTCGTTCCGCAACATCCCCCGGCTATATTGATCAATCCCTCTTTTTGCCATGTTTTGGAGACAAAGAGCGGTAAATTCCGGCGATTCGTCGTATTCTCCCATTTCATTCGGTAGTCCTGCGTTCGGGTATATACTGATGTGACACGGGATACGTGGAGCCAGTTCCCGTAAGAAGTGGTGTAACTCTTTCGCCCCGAATGAACAGTTCAAACCAAAGCTGAGAATCGGGTAGTGGGCGAGACTCGTGAACAGGGCCTCCAGTGATTGTCCGGTCAGAGTGCGTCCACTTTTGTCGTTTACCGTGGCGGAAAGCATCACGGGAAGATTTGTACCTTTCTCTTCCTGTACTTTTGCGATAGCGTAAAGGGCGGCTTTCGCGTTCAGCCCGTCGTAGATGGTTTCAACCAGCAACAAATCTACGCCGCCTTCTATTAATGCCGTTACCTGACTGGCGTATGCATTGGCCAGCGTATCGAAATCCACGATTCGGTAAGTCGGTTGATCAGGATCGGGGGCGAGGGTTAAGGATTTATCGGTTGGTCCGATACTTCCTGCCACGTAGATTTTGCGTTCTTTGCAAGCGGACGCCGTTTCTTTTGCCAAACGGGCTCCTTCTAAATTAGACGTGAAACCCATTCCACGCACCCGTATTCGGTTTGTGAGATAGCATTTGCGTTGAAGGTGTTGGTTTCGATAATATCGGCTCCTGCGTCAATGTAGTTTTGATGTACTTGACGAATCACGTCCGGGCGGGTAATGTTTAGCACGTCATTATTCCCTTTGAGGGGAATCGGGTGGTGTGCGAATTCCTTGCCCCGAAAATCGGCTTCCGTCAACCGGAATTGCTGCAAAGCTGTCCCGGTGGCTCCATCCAGTATATATATGCGATCTTGTAAGTTCATTTTAATAATTTAGAATTTAAAGTTTAGAATGAAAGAGTTTTAAATCAAAAATGCCGTGAATTCCGATTTTGTCATCCTTGATACAGATGGCGGCAAGGATGTCTTTCGTCTTCCCGATTTTTCGATGCAAGGGGCGATGTCGTCTGTTGTTTTGATTTCGTTGGCAAAAGCCGTGGCATACGTGTCGGCTAAAGCACAATTTTACAAATAATCATGACGGCATCCGCTTTCCCGAAAGCTTAAAGAGGGACCCACGGTTCCGGATGAAGTACAAATTCCTAGGGGGCGTGGTCAGCCCAGATGGTGAAACCCACTTTTTCCGACAGGGGAGAGGGCCCGGCAAACACGGCAATATCTATGTTTTCTTGTATGTCCGCGTAGATGTCTCCGCCATTTTCCACGATGATTTCCCGCACCCCGTACTTTTCTTTGATCTCTTGACCAATTCGGCTGGCAACAGCCCCGGCAACCGCACTCATCGGACCGATTCGGATTTTCTGGCCACCTCAGACATCTCTTGAAAAATGGTTGGGGCTCCCGGTTGTGCCTCGTAGGAAACGAGTGACGTGGCGTAATCCGGATCATTTTGCAGGTAAGCATCCATGTATTCCCGTAATGTTCGGATTCGGGATTCCGTGAATGTAGGTATGCTTTCTTGGAAAGATGCTTGATCTATTCCGATCCACAGGTCTGTCTCTTTGTAAGCAACCGTGAAAGAATACCAGCGCTCTTTCTGCAAATGCTCCCCGATATGTGCGATTTTTGTACTCGATCATAACTTAATTTATGATTTCAATTTTCAATTTTCAATTCTCCATTTTCCATTTTCAATTGTCTAGCAGCTTTCGGATTGCTGAATTCAATCTTGAAAAGTTTCAACGGGCAAGCTTTCAACATAGTTTGCAGGCGATACATTTTTCGGGATTGAATTGTAGTTTCCAATCGGGAGCCTCGATCGTCAAGGCGTGGGAGAAACAGGCCGAGGCACAGTTCCCGCAATTGATACAGCGGGATTCGTCGTAAGAAATCTTGCTGGATACAGGGCTTACGGTTACCCCGTTATCATTCAAGAAAGCGATAGCCTGTTCTATTCTCAAGGGATCCGCATCCATTTCGATCAAAGTGATCCGGTTTTTCCGGGTTGTATCTCTGCCTTTAGGATATTTACTTTTACATCATAGATACGAATTAAGTCGTATGTCAATGGTCTGTCTGTTGCGTCAACCGGGAAGGTTAATATTACTTTTTAGTCATGATTGCTTCTGATTTTAGATTTTTTAATTATTTTTTGTGATTTAAGATGATTATAAAATCACGTAATCGTTGGAATTGTCACGTTTCATTTTCAATTCTCCATTTTCCATTTTCAATTTCTTGGAGTCCTTTTAGAGAAGTGCCTGTTGGCATGGGGCGAACGGGTTCCGTGAGTAGGAAGTCTCCTTTCTGAATCCATGACTTTAAAATCTCGGCAATTTGCCGTGCTTTTTTGACAAGCTGGCAACGGGTGCTGTTTTGATTTTATGGCCGTTGACCTCGATCTCTCCACTTTGCAGGGCGGCGTAATTTGTTTTACCTAAAATCTTATTTCCGTCTCCGTAATCGACAACCGTGGTTTCTATTTGTTCATTTCGGATAGACACTCTCCGGGCAAGATCTTCATCCAGAATCGGGATGGGATGCCGATGCCGACAAACATGCTTACCCCGTATTTTTCGTAATAAACTCCTCTTAAAAATTCCGTACTCATGTTCTTCAAGTCACCGATTACGGCAATCGTGCGAGCATTGCTGGTAGGGATACCGTGTTCGTTCGTTGCTTTCGTGGAATGGAATTGTGTTCCGTTCAAGTGACGTATCCTTCTGTTCCGCAGAGGAAAATACGAGTTCCTAAGCCGATCGTGCGACATTCCGGATCGTTCAACAGGGGAGATAATTCTCCGGCTGTGCTGTAAGAGGCGTTTCGCAATTTTGGCAACAAGGTTCCCATATACGTGTATTTAATTTTATCCGTGGAATTAGTGGCCACGTTATAATTCTGGTAGGCATTTCTAGGATTGTACAGGATGGCCTCGTTAATCGTATCTTTAGTGATCACTGTTTTGATATGTTTCCGAGGATAACAATCCGTGCCTTTTCCCCAAGCCTCCAAGGTGATTTCTTTACCGGCAATCAAGTCTTCTATGATATGGGCTCCCCCGTAACTGGGGTTTTCGGATTGCAATCAGTAGCTCCCCGTAAGTGTCCACGGCGGCTAGTCCACCACTGACACGGATACCGTTCAATTCGATTTTCTCCATGCGAATCGGGGGGATTAGCGTGTCCGAAGTTTAGAATGCCCCGGAGGAACACATTGCCCGAAAGTGGCCGTGGTCACGACATCCACTTTCTCCGCAATCTCTTTCGGGAGAGCGTTTTTGCCAGTTCTGATACCTCTTCGGCAGTCAACACGACAGCCGTACCTTTTTGATTTTATCGTTTATTTCTGCGTATGTTTTAGCCATGATCTTGTACAATTTTTAATGGATAAATTGTTTGTTGGTGATTTTTTTATCTGTTAGCTGCCTTGCAACTAATTGATTTCTATGGATGATTTGATGGTATGCAATTCTTTTTCACACGGTTTATCCTTGAAACCGATTTTGTAAATCTGAAAATTACCGTGTAATTTTCCCAATCAAAAATCTGAAATAAAAAAATCTAAAATAAAAAGTCCGGGGTGTAAAAATATTAGCGCATGCAGCGCATACGCATAGACATGGCGATAGAATGAATGAAAAGAATACTGCAATTTGTAGTGCAATAAATGCTGTTTTGTTTTGTTGTTTCTGTTTTCATTTTCTTTCAGCTTAAATTATAACTCCTGGTTCTCAGGTCGGGTTTTGCACCTTGCAAGAAGCCTTGCAGGTTGTCGGAGTTTCCATGAGCCCGTTCTCTCGACTCCTCTTTATAATTCAAACAATCCTCGCAGATTGCATTGATTGGGACAAAGAAAAACAGAATAAAATGAATAATGCAAGTATTTGGCGGGATTTTTTTCAGCCGATCGAATATTTACGTCGTGTAGTTTCCTAAAATCGAGTAAACCGATTTTAGAAAACTACATTAGAAATAAGGTAGGATTAGATAATCTTGAATCCAAGGTTAAGTTCCATGATTTTGGAGCTTTTACCCCACCCCGAATTTCTTTAATCCGAATTCGTAGTCAATATCGAAAGTTACTTTCCATACATCGACTCCGGCTCCGATTTTCCCGTTCCACATCATTTTATCCGTGTTGAAGTCCTTTTTAAATCTTTCGTCACGAAAGATGCAAGCAGGACCAGCGAATCCGCGTAATTTGAATATGGGGAGTTTGAGGATGTTATATCCAACCATAACAGGGAATGTCGATGGAACTGTATTTGAATTTTCCGATGGAACCGATTTCGTCATTAATTTTACTTTCTTTGTGAGCAAAGTTCAAGGCTGGTTCAAGATAAATACTCCCCAAGATTGATTCTTGCGAAAGGCACCTATCATATATCCCCCGTGGGAATCTACTTTATATTCTTTTGCTTTGATTTTCGCATCATTCCAACCACCGTGAATACCGAAATTTATAGGTAAGTGATTGAGCCATTGGTTAAACCGATGAGGCTGAAGAGAGCTAAAATTACTAATTTTTTCATACTGTCCTTTTTGTTTTAAATAATTGATTTATCTATTTATTATATTCTATTCGTTTGAATTCCGAAAGGATGATGCCGGTGGCAACTCCCACGTTCAGGGATTCTGTCGAATAAAGACTGTGTGCAAAACTGGGAATTGTTATTTTGTGGTCTACCAGTTGTTCGATCCCGCGGTAATTCCGTTTCCCTCGTTTCCCATGACGATAAATCCCTTGGTTTGGAGGTTCATCCGGTAGATATTTTCTCCTTCCAGAAATGTCCCGTAACAGGGAAAGTCCGAGTTCGTGAACCGGGGGATAAAACTGACAAGATCCAAGTAAAAACGTTCACCCGGAATATTGCACCCATGCTTGCTTGAACGGATTTCGGGTTAAAAATGTTTGCACAATCGTGATCGCAAAATATTTTCGGATGCCGAACCAGTCGCAAACCCGGAGTATCGTGCCGATGTTGCCGGGGTCTTGAATGCCGTTGAGAATCACTGAAAGCGAGTCTTTTATCTCCTCCGGGTTGTATGTTTGACGGGGATTTCGGCTAGTGCGATGACTTCCGGTAAGGATTTGAAATTGGAGATACGTCCCATCTCGATCTCGTTTACCTCGATCGTGTTACATTTTTTTACGTGTTGTTGATTGCTTTCGATCCAAGAGGGGCGGGCAATCAATGAATCTATTTTCATGTCGGAGAGGAGTAGTTCCTGTACCAGTTTATCTCCCTCGACCTTGTATAAATTATATTTTTCCCTGAATTTCTTTTTTTTCAAGGTTTTGAATTACATTTGTTAGGTGTTTGCTAAGCATCGTTTTTAAGCTTGCTGGTTAAAATAAAACACAAACATAGTATTTTTTGAGATTTTTGAGCATGCGGGTAGCGTACAAGATAAGTTTTATTTTTTTATATTCTTCAGTTTTTTATTCGTGTTCTCCGACCAAGTATATCGGGAAAGATGAGTATTTGTTGGATCGGGTAAAGGTGAAAGTGGATGATTATAAGCTTAATCGGTCTGATTTAAAACGGAATATTCGACAAAAACCGAATACCCGAATCTGGGGGTTGCCCGCTTTCATCTGGGATTATATAATTTGAGCGGGAGGAATGAAAAAAAAGAAATTTAACCAATGGTTGCGACGTATAGGGGAGGCTCCCGTTATTTACGATCCTTTCATGACACAACGAAGTGCTAGCCAAATAGAATTGTATCTTCATAATAAAGGATTTTATGATGCGCAAGTAACGGATACTGTTTTTACAAGAAAAAGAAAGCACTTGTGGAGTATTACGTGAAAGTGGGACCTGTTACCCGAATTCAAGAAGTGAAATTTGATGACAGGAGAGGACGGGAAAATCTGATTGCCGAGGAAAGCGGGTTGATGGCCAATTTTCGACGGGATACGGTGAATACTCTTTTGGAGAAAGATGCTCCATTGGATCTTGACGTCTTGGATGACGAACGGGAACGCATCACGAAGATGCTTCGGGAAAGAGGGTATTTCAATTTCTCGAAAAATTTTATCCAATTTTTTGCTGACACGACGAGTGTAGCGAAAAGAAAATATGGCTAAAGTTTTTCGTTCGAGTGGTTGAGAATGCCGTGGATAGTAATGCTTATAGACGTTATTTCGTGCGGAATATCAGTGTAAATTTTGATTATGATCCGATGCTAACGGCGGAACAGGTTGATTCCATGTATAATATGTTGTATTACAATGGTTATAGTATCCTGTACCGGGATAAGCTAAAGATAAAAGCCTAAAATGATTATAGAAACTATTCAGTTGCAGCAGATGGAATTGTACGATGCCCGGAGGGTGATTGATACTTACGTGCGATTGCAGGCACTGAATCTTTTTAAGATGGTAAATATCGATTTTAAAGAGGTGGAGTCGGATGGCGATGTGAAAGCCTTGGATTGTGTGATTCAGTTATCACCCGTGAAGAGGCAATCCTATAATGTGTTCTTGGAGGGTACGCATAATTCCGGCAATATGGGAGTGGGGGGTAATTTTACTTATAACCATCGTAACGTGTTCCGTGCGGGAGAGAATATTTCAGCCAGTATTTGGGGAAGTTTGCGGAAAGAACAGGTCAATGGAGAGGGAAAAATATTTAATACCTCGGAAATCGGAGCTGAATTGAAACTCGTGACCCCACAGTTTTGGATGCCGTTTTTCAAGATGAAAGATTTCCGGCGGAATTATGCCCCGAAAACTTCGATTTCTTTTTCGTATAGTTATGAATACACCCCGTATTATACTCGTTCTATTGCTAATGCCCGTTTCGGTTATTTATGGCGGAAGGCAAACAAGAAAAGTGGCGGTATAATTTTGATTTGGTCGATCTGAATTACGTGTTGATGAAGGATGTAGATCAGAATTTTATCGATGGTTTGAAGAATGAATATATCAAAATGCCTACACGGATCACATGATCCTTTCTGCCGTTTTCTCCGCCACTTATACGGATCAGCAGGTGAACGTGAAAACGGCAAATTATAGTTATTTTCGTGTAAACACGGAGACTTCGGGAATTTCCTTTCTGTTATAGATGGGATTGCCGGGAGTAAAAGTTCCGCAGTGGAACATTGAATGAAAAGTATTACAAAAATCTTCGTAAGGTACGCGCAATTCGTGAAAGCAGATGCTGAATATCGTTATAACTGGTATATCAACCGGGCGAATTCGCTTGTGGGACGTCTTTTCGTGGGGTGTGGTTACCCGTATGGAAACATGAAGGTATTGCCTTTTGAGGAGGCGTATTACGGGGGTGGGGCAAACGACATCCGGGCTTGGCAGGCTAGACATTAGGTCCCGGTTCTTATCTGGCCACGGAGAAATACCCGAATAGCGTGGGGGATTTCAAATTGGCGGGAAATATTGAATACCGTTTCAAGTTGATTTGGTTGTTGGAGGGAGCGTTGTTCGTGGATGCCGGAAACGTGTGGAATATTAACCCGAAAGAAAATCGTTCCGGGGCAAAATTGAATTACAATTTCTTTAACCAGATAGCTATTGGCACGGGAGCGGGGTTGAGATTGAACGCTAATTTCTTTTTGTTACGTTTTGATTTGGGAATCAAGGTAAAAGATCCTTCCATGCCCGAGGGAAATCGTTTCGTGTTGTTTGATTCACGGGGAGGATTCCGACGCTCAGTATTCAACGTGGCGATCGGGTACCCGTTCTAATAATTTAAATTTAAAGAATGAAAAAAGGATATTGGCTTGTGGGAAGTGGAATCTGGAGGCGTGACTTTATTGCGTCAATCGTTGATAAATTCTAAATTATATGTCGATATTTGGGGAAATGACTTTTTGCATTCAGTTTTTAAACTCTAAACTAAATTTTAAATTATTGAAGTTGTGGTTACACAAATAGTTGTATACTTGTCTTTGTTGTTGCAAATCGTGGCCATGGGATTTGCGATCAGTTTGTTTAAGCGGACGAAGTTTAATGCCGCTTGGATTTTGATTTCAACGGGCTTTTTTCTGATGGCGATTTATCGAGCGATAGAATTGGTTCCTTCGATGCACCGGGGGAGTCGGAGGAGTTGTACCAGACGAAAGTGTGGTTGTCATTTGTTATTTCGCTGGCCTTTTGCTATCGGGGCGTTTTATATACGGAAAGGTATTCCAGTTTTTACGTCGGCTGGATGGTATACGAAGTGAGACGGAAAAAAGGGTCCTGTCGGCTGTTATCCGCACGGAAGAACAGGAGCGGCAGCGTTTTGCTAAGGAATTGCATGACGGGCTAGGGCCTTTATTGAGTGTTATAAAAATGTTGCTTTCCGGTTTCGAGGAAAAGAACTTGCCGGAGGTAAACGACAAGATCAAGGGAAACCTGAAACAGGCCGTGGATGAGGCCATCACGAGCGTGCGGGAGATTTCAGCTAATATCAGTCCTCATATATTAAATAATTTTGGTTTAAAAGGATGCCACGGAGTCATTTATTCGCAAGTTGCGTCCGGCTGAAGGTATTAGTATTAATTTTAAAACAAATATTGATAATCGTCGTTTCGTATATAACGTGGAAGTAATCATGTACCGGGTAATTTGCGAGTTGATCAATAACACGTTGCGACATGCTAATGCCAGTAAGATCAGTATTGACTTACAGTTACAGGGGATGTTTTATACTTGGAATACGAGGATAATGGCATGGGGTTTGACGTGAAGCAGGCCGAAAGTGATGGCGGGATGGGATTGAGCAACATGCAGTATCGGTTGAATTCGGGAAATGGAGATATTAAGATTTCCAGCGAGTCGGGCCGGGGAATGATTGCCGAGGGCTTTTATAAACGTGTAAAGTAAATCTTGTTTTATGGATAAATTGAGAATATATCTGGTTGATGACCACAAGTTGTTCCGGGAGGGGTTGAAGTTATTGCTTTCGACTCAGGATTTCGTTCGACATATTTACGAGGCCTCGAACGGAGGGAGTTTATTGAGAATTTGTCGTTTGTTGATTGTGATGTCGTGCTGATGGATATAGAGATGCCGGAGATGAATGGTATTGATGCTAACGATCGAGGCGATGAAAATGAAACCCAATTTGAAGATTATTGTTCTTTCCATGTACGGGATGACAGTATTATTACAAGATGATTGATGCGGGTGCAAAGGGATTCTTGTTGAAGAATTCGGGAATTGATAAGGTGGTAACGGCTATTCAGAAGGTGGCGGAAGGGGAAAGTTTCTTCTCGGAAGAGTTGCTGGTGAATATTCTGAATAATATGCGTGATAACAAAAGCGAAACACCGGAAACTGTAGATAATGATATTTCGGAACGGGAGTTGGAAATTTTGTATCACGTGTGTAAAGGATTGTCAAACCAGGAGATCGCAGACGAATTGTTTATCAGTAAACGTACGGTAGACAAGCACCGGGCAAATCTACTCAGTAAGACTGGATGTCGGAATACGGCGGCATTGGTGATGTATGCGATTAAAAAAATAATATTATAGAGATATAGATGAATGGGATGATTTTTGCAGCCGGTTTAGGTACCGGTTGCGGCCATTGACAAACGATCGCCCGAAAGCTCTGGTAGAATTGAAAGGAAAGACGCTGTTGGAACGGGTGGTCGAGAGAATGAGAGAAGTGCAGGTGGAGCGGTTAGTGATTAATATTCATCATTTCGCCGATCAGGTAGAACTCTTTCTGAAAGAGAAAGGAGATTTCGGTATGGACATCGTTTTGTCCGATGAACGAGATGAGTTACTGGATACGGGAGGAGGGGTTTTGAAGGCCCGAGAATTATTTATTCCGGGGAACCCGTGCTTATTCATAACGTGGATATTTTAACGGACTTGGATTTGAAGGCTCTCGTTTGTCAACATGAATCACGTGAGGCATACGCCACGCTGGTCGTGCAACAGGCCGTTGCTGATCGGGTTTTGAAGTTTAATCACGGTATTTTGAAGGGGTGGGAGAACAAGCGAACCGGGGAGCAGAAGATTGTGGATGAAGGCTTTTACGGGGCCACGGAGTTCAATTACTGCGGGATTCAGGTTCTTAGCCCGGAGTATTTAAAGCATATCATTCATCGGGAGTGTTCTCTATCATCGATGAGCATCTGGCGCAGGCAAAAGAACATCCTATCGAGCTTTTCCGGCACGATGGCCGATGTCTCGACTTGGGTACCCCGGAGGCAATAAAAAAGCGAGTAATTTTAGATTTAATGATTTTTAGATTTTAGATTCCAACCACACAAGCTATCCCTTTTTTAATCTCAATCTAAAATCGTTAAATCTAAAATTATTAAGGATTTCTATTTCCCGGTATTAGTTTTATCCTGTTTGTGTCTTCGAAGAACCTGAAATACATGTAGAGTTTGTAATTAAAATCAAACCCGTAATCTCTGTTCAGGCTGTAATCGATGTAACTGTTGATTCTCGGATCTGCCGGCAGCATATCTTCTGTTCCATTCGATGGCATACTGGTGATTCATACTTTGGTAATAACTTTCTGAGTGCTGACTGGCCACGCTCTGGTGACTTGCCAACCAAAAATCGAATCCCGAATCAAAACAATTAATTCGTATTGCGCTGAATCTTTTTATAGCACAACGCCCCTTTTATTTTGGGCTACCTCTTTTTGAGATGCACAGGAGAAAAATAGGGCAAGCATAAGGAGTAAAACCGAATATTCTCATCATGTTTGATTTAAGTTATGCACTACTTTCCTCTAAGGTAAGAAAAAATGAAAAACGGCTGAACCAGCCGTTTTTATCTTTATTTTATAGCGATGGTTTCAATTTCAACCATGGCACCCATTGGAAGGGCTTTTACCGCAAAAGCCGCACGGGCAGGACAATCTGTCTTGTAATATTTAGCATAGATTTCATTCATATCAGCGAAATAAGACATATCTCCCAATAGACAAGTTGATTTAACCACGTTGTCAAAAAGTATATCCGGCTTCTTCCAGAATGTAACCGATGTTTTTCAAACATTGTTCTGTTTGTTCTTTTACTCCACCTTCAACGAATTTTCCGGTATTCACGTCAATAGGAAGTTGACCACTGATGTAAAGCGTTCCGTTTGCTTCAATTGCTTGACTGTAGGGACCGATAGCTTTCGGTGCTTTCGGTGAGTTGATTACTTTTTTTCATAATGACTTTATTTTATCAATTAAAAAATAGATTTCTGTTTCTTTTGTCGCGAATATAACGAAAATCGAGTTGTGATTTCTTCAAGAGGGATAAAAAAAACTAAAAGTTGAGACATCTGCCTCAACCTTTAGTTTTTATCCTCAATTACAAGTGTGATTAGTAATTGTTTTTCTTTTCCTCGAAATATGCTTGAGGATGAGCGCAAGCGGGACACGCTTTCGGGGCTGTTTTGCCTTCGTAAACGAAACCGCAGTTACGGCATTGCCACAGGATCACTTCGTCTCTCTCGAATACTTTACCGGCTTCAACACGAGCTAAAAGCGTTCTGTAACGAGCCTCGTGTTCTGCTTCTACTTTAGCAATGTTACGGAATACAGCAGCGATGGCGGTAAATCCTTCTTCCTCGGCAACTTTAGCAAATTCCGGTAGAGGTCTGACCATTCTTCGTTTTCTCCTTCTGCAGCAGCTTTCAAGTTCTCTGCGGTTGTTCCGATTACACCGGCCGGATAAGCTGCTGTGATTTCAACCATTCCACCTTCAAGAATTTGAAGAATCTCTTGGCGTGTTCTTTTTCCTGTTCGGCAGTTTCCATGAATACTCCGGCGATTTGTTCGAATCCTTCTTTTTAGCTACACTAGCGAAAAAAGTATAACGACTTCTGGCCTGTGATTCACCGGCAAATGATTTCAATAAGTTTTGTTCTGTTTTTGTTCCTTTAATGCTCATAAATTTAATCTTTTTAGTGGTCGTGTTTTGATAGCACAATAATACGACAATTTGTTTTGATAAACAAATATTTAGTTTTTTATCAGATGATAGAAAATGCCTATAAAGTGTAATTTTTCTATCTCTGATGTACTACCGTATGGCCAGTATCAAGCAGTTTTTTGAATTGAATAATCCGTGATTCCCAGACTTTCATAAGTCTTCATGAGAGCTTCATCATCATCCGTGATCACGAGTAACTTATCTCCGGTATGTAGTTTGGTTTTTCCCTTGGGAACGCAATAGGAATCGTTCTTTTTTTGATCAAGGCTACCAACGTGTTATCCGGTAATACCAAATCCATTAATTTGTCGCCTTTGCCAGCATGGAAGGAATGACTTCAATTTCGGACATGGCGGTTTTAATTTCTTCGCGTAGTTCGACGTTAAAGACGTTTTTACGTTCTTCAGGGGTTGACAAACCGAGTAGTTTCGCCATGAAACTGACTGTTGTTCCCTTGTATAACCAAAGAAAGAATGGTAATGAAGAACACCACGTTAAATATTAATGATGCGTGCTGGATATTTGCGATTAGGGGGTACGTGGCAAAAAATGATGAGGAACTGCTCCGCGCAAACCGACCCATGAAACGTATGCCCGTGCTTTTGTGGTCATTTTCCGGAATGGGAGAAGGCACAAAAATACACTTATCGGGACGTGCCAGTATGATCATGAATACCCCGATAAGAATACTTAATACCGCAACCGGGAGTAATTCAGCCGGGTTTACTAAAAAGTCCTAATGTGAGGAACATTACGATCTGGAATAGCCAAGTAATACCATCAAAAAGGTGGTAAGACTTTTTTTGTGTACTACTTTATGATTTCCAACTACTAATCCGGCTAAATAAACTGCCAGATAACCGTTACCTTTTACCAGATCTGTGAACGAGAAAATGAAAAACACGAAGGCTAATAAAAGAACGGGATATAGTGATTGGTTGATGTTTAGCTTATTGATACAGTACACTGCCAATCTTCCTAACAGGTAACCGGATACGGCACCGATACTCATCTGCATGATGAATTGCAGTATCGTGTTACTTAAACTGCTTTCTCCGGATTGAATAATTCCGATAAGTAATATCGTTAACATATAGGCCATCGGGTCATTACTACCACTTTCCAGCTCTAACATGGGGCGTAGGTTTTCTTTTTAGCCCTTGTCGTTTGGAACGGAGAATCGAGAACACGGAAGCAGAATCGGTAGACGACATGACGGGAGGCGAGTAACAATGATTCCGTGAAATTCAGGGTGATAAAACTGTTCCCCTAGATTTGTGATGTAGTAAATAAAATATCCCGTGAGTAAAGCGGTAGCATGACTCCGACCGTGGCGAGAACAATTCCCTGGCCTAAAACAGGTTTGATTTCTGCTGCACTTGTATCCATACCACCGGAAAATAATATAATACTTAATGCAATAACCCTATAAATTGTGCGGTTTGTGGGTTATTGAATTCTATTCCAAGACCGTCAGTTCCAAAAAGCATTCCTACTCCCAAAGAGAAGTAAAGCGGTACTCCAACGGAAATCCTGCTTTTCCGACAACGATACTAATAAATAATAGGATAGATCCAATAAGTAATATATTTCCGGCATTTAGAATCATAAGTGTTTAATTTTAATTAGGTTATTTATTCTAGTTTGAGCCTCCTTCTCGCTTGGCGTGGTTTTTCTTTTTTACGAAAGAACGGCCACTAGGTTTTCGTCCTCTGCCTTTTGATGAGCCGTGTTCGAAAGCTTTCGGATTGTATTCTGGTGCTGCTCCCAAGTGAGCTAGGAAGTGGTATTTTATAAATCGTTTCTTCGATAAACTGTTCTATGCGATAGAACTTTCCCTTGTTCAGCTCCAGAGACAAAAGTTAAAGCAACACCTTCCGCACTGGCTCTCGCTGTTCGTCCGATACGGTGAATATAATCTTCCGGATCATGGGGAACGTCAAAGTTGATTACCAATCCAATCTCATCAATATCTATACCACGGGATACGATGTCGGTGGCAACGAGTATATCTATTTTATTATTTTTTAAAATCCATCATAACAGATTCCCGCTCTGATTGCTCTAAGTCAGAGTGCATGGCTGCTACATTAAATTTTTTACGTTTTAAGGTGAAGGCGAGGTCTTTTACTTTTTGTTTGGAAGAGGCGAAGATTAGCGTTTTGTGTAAGACCGGTTTGCTGAAAAGCTCTTCAATGATACCCATTTTTGATTTTCGTGGCAGATGTAGGCGGCTTGCATGATGGCTTCGTTGGGTTTGGATACCACCACGTTAATTTCTACCGGGTCACGAAGTACGTTTTGGGCTAACTGCCGTATCTTCGGGGCATTGTGGCCGAGAAGAGTATGGTTTGTCGGTCTTTGGGCAGTTTGTTCACGATTTGCATGATGTCATCAAAAATCCCATGTCCAGCATCCGGTCGGCCTCGTCTAGGATAAAGTATTTTTACTTGCGAAAGGTCCACATCGCTATGTTGCAGATGCGCGATCAACCGTCCGGTGTTGCGATGGCAACATCCGCACCCAGACGCAATGCTTTTTTCTGTTGATCCCATAAACTTCCGTCACCCACCTCCGTAGACGACTACCGTTGAAACGGGGAGGAAATAAGAAAATCCCTCGAATTGTACGTCTATTTGTTGGGCTAATTCCCGGGTGGGAGCCATAATCACAGCTTTTACCGTATCCGATCGGTTCTCTTCTTTGATTAGTCTATTTAAAATCGGAAGGGTGTAAGCAGCCGTTTTTCCAGTGCCTGTTTGTGCACAGGCGATTAAATCTTTTCCCTCTAAGATAACAGGGATTGTTAATTCTTGTATAGGGGTTGTTTCCTGAAAATTCATGGCATCTAATCCTTGCAACAATGAATCCTCTAGTTCCAGCTCGTCAAATCTCATCTTTTATATCTCTACTATTCTTTATTTTAATGCTGCCTTTTTCCTGTTTTAAAGTACAGCGGCAGGAGAAAATTACACATAGATCTATCATCGTGTCAATCCCTTCTGTTTGTTGCAAAGTTAAAAAAAACATTTTATTCCCATTCACTCGTGGAATTTTAATTCCGGGATGAACGAGGACTTGAATATGATATTTTTCTTCCTGATACGGCGTTGACGGTTGTAGTCCTGTAATGCTTTTCAAGGCGATTTTACCTAGTAACACGATTGCGATCAAGTTGGTTATGGCCATGATTGCCATGAATAGATCAGCAATATTCCACACGAGATCTAAGGCGGCAATAGATCCGAACATGACCATGCCCCCCACGATAATCCGGTAAAGTTGTAAATAGGTTTTATTCTTGGAGATGAAAAATAAGTTTGTTTCGCAATATGAATAGTTACCCACGATGGAACTGAAAGCAAACAGAAGTATACAAATAGCGATAAATTGTCCTCCCACGCTTCCGATCTGGTGAGACAGGGCCATTTGTGTCAGCTGAATTCCTTTCACCGTGCCGTCTAGCGGAACATCCGAAAGCAGGATAATGAGTGCTGTGCAGCTACAAATGATCAGCGTGTCGGTGAAACACTGAGTGCTTGGATTAATCCTTGTTTCACCGGGTGAGAGACGGTTGCCGTTGCGGCAGCATTTGGGGCAGACCCCATACCCGCTTCATTTGAGAAAAGTCCTCGCCGGACACCTTGCATGATGACGGCTCCTAAACCCCCGCTTGCGAATTGTTCGAATCCGGAATGCGTTCGTAAAAATAGAACCAATGACATGAGGTAATGTTCCGAGATGCGTGAACAGGATGAAAGCGGCAAGTAGAATGTATGCGATAGCCATGAGGGGGACGATAATCCCGGATATCGGCGATCCGGTGAATTCCACCGAATATGACCAGTAGGGTGAACAGGGTTAGAATGATTCCAGCCAGACACGGCTTGTACCGAAGACTTCCATGAAATGCCAAGGTAACGGTATTTGCCTGTACCGAGTTGAATACAAGTCCGAAGGTGATGGTAATGATGACTGCAAAGAATACCTAACCATCGTTTTTTTCGCAAACCTTTTTCCATGTAAAAGGCGGTCCCCCCTGATGAACGAGCGGTCTCCCTTTAACTTTATATATTTGGGCTAAGTAATACGTAACTGAACGAAGTAATACCGAG
>VOFG01002023.1_pt1 | contig 19784 bp, 37 predicted proteins | sample 5384171 | NCBI WGS metagenome assembly VOFG01 (sample SAMN12384726, study PRJNA508395) | human gut metagenome | isolation source: healthy gut F | host: Homo sapiens
ACGAATCAAAGTTTTCGCCCGACATCTTCTACCGCATTTCCATTTCAATCTTCGATTGCGGCTATATGCACGTTGCCTACAAGTAAGATGTTCAAGGCGTTTCACCGACATGCACTACGGCAACGACGATGAGTGGCTACGCCTACCTTGCAGCATGCTGCAAACGACTTGGCAACAAGGCCGAATACATGAACAACCCGAAACAGGCATGCGACAAGAACCCGACGGAAATTAAAGATTGTCTTCTCCGAGGAATTCCCGAAAACGATTGCTCGAACAGTATTACAGATACGAAGAAGAATCAAACCATAACATTTAGTTCACAAACCAAACGACCAACGACCCTAAATTCACACTAAGACATGAATTGGATTACAGCACTTTTAGGCCACCTCAACTACGGAACAATTTTTTTCCTCATGCTTCTTGAAAGCACGGTAATCCCCGTTCCGTCAGAGTTGGTTGTAGCACCAGCCGCCTATCATGCGGCAACGGCAACATTGACATTTTCCTTGTCATCCTGTTTGCAACGATAGGAGCCGATGTCGGTGCATCAATCAACTACGCTGCAGGCTATTATCTCGGTCGCCCCATCATCTACAAGTTTGCCAACAGCAAATGGGGCAAGATGTGTCTTCTCAACCAGGAGAAGGTGGAACACAGCGAACGCTACTTCGACAACCACGGCAAAGTGGCTACCATCACCGGCCGACTCATCCCCCGGCATACGCCACCTCATTTCCATTCCGGCAGGATTGGCAAAAAGATGAACTACTGGAATTTCCTGCTCTACACCACTCTTGGAGCTGGTGCATGGAACTGTATTCTGGCAGCGTTGGGATGGTATCTGCACAGAATCGTGCCTGAGGAACAGCTCCACGACGAAATCCTGGTACGGCGAATACCTCAAATGGGGCATCATAGGACTGGTGCTCATTGTCGCCTGCTATTTTGCAGTGCGCCATTTCATCAAGAAGAAGAAACAATGACGCATCCGTACAGGCTGCAAACCGACAGACGAATGCAGCCGTTTTGACAACACCCAAACGCAAACACTGCGCCCGGAAGAAGCAAAGACTTTGAAGACAAAGCCGCCAGCTTCTTCCGAGCGCAGTGTTTTTTGTCGTCGGCAGCAATATGACCCCAAATCGGTCATCAGACCGAAACAAGCGTGCCATAAGAGAATTTCCCCGTATCAGAATTCCGTCTGCCCAAGAGTAAGGATGCTTATGAGCACATTGCACTTCTTCTGCATCTCCTCGGCACAACTCAGAAGCGACGCACCCGTAGTCACGATATCGTCAATCAGCAGCACATGCTTGCCGTCCAGGAGTTCGGGACGCTCACAACAAAAGGCATGCGACACGTTTTCAAAACGCTCCGCTGCGTTCTTGTCTGTCTGTGTATTTGTCTCCTTTATGCGTCGCACGGCATTGCATACAACGGGGATGCCCTTCACCTGCTATTCCCCGCTATCTCATGGCACTGGTTGTAGCCACGCCTGCCGTTCACGCTGCCGTGAAAGCGGCAACGGTATCAGCATGTCAATACCTTCCTGAAGAATCCGTACTTGTCAAACTCCAGTGCAGCAAGCCGCCCCCATCTGCACGCCGATATCCAGGGCGGTCGTGATACTTCAGCTGATAGAACAGACGCGAAACCGGCGAATGCGGCTGGTAATGAACGAATGCCGCACCGCGCTCCCACGCACCCTTCCCCAGAACAGGCGCACCATACGGTTGTCATAGGCGTCCTTGCACTGATGCGTCCGTGGCAGCATCATGTTGCCAGGTGGTGCATATAACGTTCTCGCACAACGCCAGACGGTTTGCCGCATATCTCACACTGCCGTGGCAGGGAAGAAATCGACAAGACTATCCAAAAGTTTCACTACTATGCCCATACGCCATTCGTTCAAGATGCCAGCCGGCGTGTGCCGCTGCACATACTGCGATAAAAGCAGCAAAGGGAAAGCCGCACACCGTGCAAGAACTTTCCCTTTGCCGAAAAAACATCCTACTCCTCCGAGAACTGCGTATGCGCTGCTCTTCCTGACAGTCTGCAGTGATGAGAAGCGTGCCGTCCTTCTGCGACATGCAGTTGTCAAGTCCCTGCACCACCTTCTTCTCTTTGTGTCAGTATGTATTATGCAGTTAGTGCGAGTCGTATGTCTGTATGTTCCTGCCCTATCTTGGCGTTACCGTAAAGGTCGTGCTTCACCTGCACCAAGCAGCAGCGAGCTCCATGCAAGGTCGCTCCATCCGAAACTGGGGACAGACGAATATCTCTTCGGCCTTCTCCATGATGGCATAATCACGGAAATGCTCACACTCGAGGATAACGCTTGTCAATAAGTGCCTGTTGCGTCAGCGCCATATACACGCTCAGCATACTTTCAAACACCGCTTATGGCAGGTGAATACACTCTGAAGGCATTGACAATGGTGCTGACTCCAGATGAATATGCGGCGTTCCAGAAGTAGTTCTTCTGGCTTATGTATTCCTGCGCTGTTGCAAGGTCGGGTTTTCACGGAACGAGTCGATTCGGAAGATCCCTTGTTGCGTGGCGAACTCGAACTGAGGTCGGCCTGGATATATCCGTAACCCGTCCCGGCAAAATCGGAGCTTTTCTGAGTGTGACAATGGCGTCGGTCTCGGCTGTAAACTCATGCACGAAGCCACCACACGGCGGAATTCTGCCGTGTCGGCAACGATATGGTCGCTCGGTGTCACCACGATGTTGGCCTTCGGGTCGATGGCCTTGATGCGCCAGCTGACGTATGCTATACACGGTGCGGTGTTGCGCCGGCACGGTTCCAGCAAGATGTGGTCGGGACGAAATATCGGGCAACTGCTCCCTCTACGAGTGTTTCATACTTTCTGTTGGTAACCACCCAGACATTCTCAACGGACACAAGCCCTCAAAGGTCGTAAGCAAGCTGTAACAATGTCCTGCCTACACCGAGAATGTCAATGAATTGCTTTGGGCGTTCGTCAGTGCTCATGGGCCATGAACCTGCTGCCTATGCCACCTGCCATTATCACCAAATGATTGTTTGTATGGACCATGTATGTATTTTTCTATTTCTTTTGTCTTTTTATTTAAGTTTATCATGTCTCCGACATGTTTTCAGCAAACAGACAAGCAACGAGGATATTTCTCTTTTCAAAAGATGCGGATTACAAACATTTTTGCAAGACATATATTCCCTCTTCCCACTTATATTTTTTTTACCATTTACAAAGATATACATTTTTCACAACAAACCCAAATTTATTGCAGGAATAATTAAAAAAAAAAAAGGACAAGCTTTAAACCTGTCCTTTGTAGGATAGGGGGAATCGAACCCCTATGCCAAGATTGAGAATCTTGTATCCTAACCGTTGATGAATCCACCATCGGTGCTCTCCAGAAACAATGCCTGCGGAAGCTGGGGATTCGAACCCCGGTACGGTTACCCGTACGGCAGTTTAGCAAACTACTGGTTTCAGCCACTCACCCAAACTTCCATACTGGCAGTTGGTATTGTCTTACCGAAGCACCATTTCTGAATTGCGAGTGCAAAGGTAAATGTTTTCTCTTTCCACCAAACTTTTCAACGAATATTTTTTCATATGTCTGTAAAAAAGTTTCCTGCCGACAAGCGGCAATTTCCAAACCGGCTATGTATCAGCGCAATACGCCGACTGCGCAACAACCACGCCCCTACCCTGATTAAAAAGAAGTCTTGTTTACAGACAAAGAAGCCTTGTTTGACAGCAAAGAAGCCTTGTTCGCAGAGCAAACAAGGCTTCTTTGAAATGGAGCAAAACCACGATGATTTCTAGCGCTAAAATCCTCCGTTCCATCCGATTCACACGAATCAGCTGCCGAGTCGCTTGTAATATCTCTGCTCCCTGGGAATCTTAAGCTGCGGATGGAAGATTCGCACGAGATCGCGCAGCAGCCAGTCGGGACGGAACGATATTTCATCAAAGTAGGATGTCACATCACTGCCACATTCATATATGTCACCACGTTTGAAAGCAGCCATAATCCTGTAACCTTCATACTCGGCAGGAGTTCGGCAGCACTCAACGGGCGGTTGCCGGGATAGACAAACAGCCCACACATCGGCATCGGCAGCCTTGGAAATGACGGTCTCCGGCGCGAGCGACAACGAACCGCTATGTCCGTCGGAGGCGAAGACATAACGCCCGTTGGCATCAGCAATGAGCCGCCCCATGGAACTTCCGCCCACCAGGACAGTACCACACGCCGCCATAATTGCGCTCCGTTATCACCTTCACCTTGCGACGGGAGGTCTTCGCCAAAAGCCGAGAGGCGGCTGTACTCATGCTCCACCACGGCAAAAAGCGAGTCGGCCTCACGCTCTTTTCCGGCAAGCATGCCATAGAACTTCATCCATTCGGCACGCCCCAAAGCCGATGTTTCCATATAGTCGGCACATTCTATTATGGGTATGCCAAGCTGCTCCACACTCCCATAACTGCCGTTTTCAAACGGCGACACGAAGAGCCTGCGGCCGCAGGAGCCACAATGCGCTCAACGGAGGGCGACATTCCGCTGCCGCAATCGGCCACAACGCCCTCTTAAGTTTCTGCTTCACATACGGCACATGCACATAACCGGCGTCGCAGACGCCACGGATGCCCTCTCTGCACCCAGCCACACCATGAGCTGGCATAGCGGCGACGAAGACGACACTGCGCTCCCACCGGCGTATATACCACCGTTCCCTCAAGGGGCGATGCCACCCGTGCCGAATCGGCACGCGGCACAGGATGTGTATCTGTGCAGCTGTCCCTGCTTCCACGGATTCAACAAAGTCACCTCGACGAATCCGTCATGGCGGACAATGGTGATGTTTCTGGCGTGGGACGAAACCGTGTCGCCGCCACGCCATTGGCGTTCTGCCTGCCGCCGCACGACGACATGGCGGCTATGCAAACGAACAAAAGAATGAATCTGGAAAATCTCATTACATTATTATATTATTGTACTCCAAGTCATACAAGTTCAAGTCATAGTCACTCCCGACACACTCCATTTACGGAATGCTCTGCAAAATTAGCAATTAATGATGAAAAAAAGGTTTTGTCAATGACTTTTTTTATGTAAGTTTGCAAAGTATTTCGCCAGACGCAAGCGCCCATTGCTTGCCGTATCGCGAGGAGCAAACCTTAAACAATAAAAAACAAAACAACATTCTAACCTAAAAACAAAAAAATGGGGGAACAGAAAAAAGATTCACCCTTAGTGGAGATTTTAACATCAAAAAAGCGGCACTCTTTGCTTTCGCTCTGTTGGTGACGCTCGTGATATGGAACTTGCCCGTATCATGCTTCGGTATCGAAGGTCTTAACGTAATCCAGCAACGCATCATCGCCGTATTCGCATTCGCGACAATATTGTGGGTGACGGAAGCCATTTCGCCTTGGGCGACATCAGTGTCGCTCATCGGTCGCTGCTGTTTTCCACCTCCGACAACATTCACATTCTTGGTCGAGGCATGGACAAGAGCGAACTGCTCGACCACAGCGCACTCATGGCAACCTTTGCCGACCCCATCATCATTCTGTTCCTTGGCGGTTTCATCCCCTGCCATAGCAGCGACAAAGTCGGGACTGACGTGCTTCTGGCACGCACCTGCTCAAGCCTTTCGGCAAGAAGAGCGAAAACGTGCTCCTCGGCCATCCTTATCACGGATTCTTCTCGATGTTCGTGAGCAACACCGCCACAGCAGCCATGATGCTCACCTTCCTCACACACCGGTGTTCAAGGCCCTCCCCCGAAGGCAAAGGCCGTATAGCACTCACACTGTCAATCCCCGTGGCTGCCAACATCGGCGGTATGGGTACGCCTATCGGAACACCTCCGAACGCCATCGCCCTAAAATACCTACAACTCGCCGACAGGACTGAACCTCGGCCTCGGCTTCGGCGACTGGATGATGTTCATGCTTCCCCTCACCATCGTGCTGCTCCTCATCGGATGGTTCCTGCTCAAGAGTTCTTCCCGTTCAAAAGAAGACCATCGACCTCAACATTGAAGGCGAAGTGGAACACAACTGGCGCACCGTTGTCGTTGCAGTGACATTCGTCGTAACCGTACTTCTGTGGATTTGCGACCGTTGGACTGGTGTGGTGCCAACACCGTAGCCATGCTCCCGATTGTAGTGTTCGCATTTACTGGTGTCTCATCAAGGCACGCGACCTGCGAAATCAACTGGGCGTGATATGGATGGTGGCAGGAGGGTTTTCGCCCTCGGACTTGCACTCAACGAGTCAGGGACTTGCTGAAAACGTAATCAAGAGCATTCCAGTTCGGCAACTGGTCGCCGGTAGCCATCACCTGCTTGCATCGGGCGTTATCTGCTACATACTGTCGAACTTCATTTCAAACACCGCCACAGCAGCATTGCTCCGTACCTATCCTCGCCGTTGTCTGCAGGGTATGGGCGGCGCACTCGACAGCATCGGCGGCACACCGACAGTGCTCATCGGTATCGCCATCGCAGCATCAGTGGCAATGAGTTTGCCTATCAGTACTCCTCCGAACGCCATCGCCCACTCTACGGGTCTGGTGAAACAGAACGAAATGATGAAGATCGGTCTCATCATGGGTATCATTGGTCTGGTGCTCGGCTACGCCGTTCTGTTCACCATTGGCGAGATGGGACTGCTCAAGCCATAAACATCTGACAACATAAAGAAACAAGGCATCCAAGCCTGAAAAAAAGGAGACATCCGGCAAAGCACACAGAAGCATGCCGGATGTCTCTTCTTTTATCTACGCTTATCCATAGAGTTATTGAAGTTATGCATCGGGCAGAAAAACACAACTCACATAATGTCGGTTAAAAAACTCGTTTTGGGACTGTATCAGTAACCCTATTTCATTTTTTTTCTAATTTTGCAGTATGGACAAGAAATTACACATACTTATTATATTATTACTGTCATTAGTTACATCACAGCCAATCTTAGCACAGAACGCATTCACAATGCGAGGACACCTCACACACATACACGGCATTGACAGAGCCACTATCAAGGCGAAGTGTTCTGGGAAGCGGTGGGCGAAAACACAAAAAGATGGCGTATGTCTATCTAAAGCGACCGAAGGCGGAGACAGAATAGACAACATGTACGAACAGAACATAAAACTTGCACACAGACACGGACTCAAAGTGGGTTCGCTTCTTCCGTCCGAAAACGGAACTGGCGAAGCAGCTGAAAACTTCATGACAATGCCGGCCCGGACAGCAGGACCTTATCCCGATGATTGACATTGAGACAAAGGCGGACTTTCAACGGAAGCCTTCTGCGACTCGCTGTTCAAATTCCTCGACATGGTGGAGGATGCCTACAAGCAGAAGCCGCTGCTATACACCGGCACCAACTTCTACAAACCGATACCTGTGCGGCAAACTCGGCGACTACAAGCTCATGATAGCCCAATACACGACTCAAGAACCTATCCTCAACGACGACAAGGACTTCCTAATATGGCAATATACCGGTAAAGGACACATAAACGGCGTGAACGGATATGTGGACAAAAAGCCGATTTATGGGCAACCACGGTCTGAGGGAGATAAGATACAAGGCACCATTAAAAAATAACACATACGAAAGCAAAAAAAAACAGAATATTATGGCAATAATCAAATGTCGGAGTGCGGTCATGAAATAAGCGACAAGGCTCCATTCTGCCCTTCATGCGGCGTGGCAATCGCCGGCAGAACCATCACATGCCCCTTAATGCGGGCAGACTTACTTTTCAGAATTAAAAAGGAATGCCCCCAAATGCCACCATCTGACACAGCTGCATCCACAGGCAGAGACAACGGCGACACCCGACAACCCAAACGAAAACAAGGCGCACGCCAAACGCAACAACAAGACCATACTGATAATATCGCTCGCCATTGTCGCCGTAATAGGCGCATTGTGCTGGTGGATGATGAAGAAGTTCGAAACGACAAGGAAAGCACCGCCTACGAGTATGCCATGACAAGCGACAACGCACAGGTGCTGCAAGACTATCTTGCCCATACCGATGCCCCGGAAGAACACCGCGACTCCATAGAAGCGCACCTGGCAATACTGCAACAGGCCGCCGAGGAATGGACAAACGCCGTAATCAGCGGCTCAAAGGCGGCATTGCAGCAATACATCGACGCGTCACCCCCGACTCACCGTTCAAGGCAATTGCACTGCACAAGATAGACTCAATAGACTGGGCTTCGGCATGTGAGGCAAACACTGTGGAAAGCAATGGAGAGCTATCTCGACATGCACCAGGACGGCGACTATGTGGAAGAGGCAAGCAACAAACTGAAGGTTCTGAACACGATGACCGTGCAGCCGGAAGAGAAGATAATGCTGAGCAGCCTTTTCTCGAGCTTCTTCCACAGCATAAACACAAAGGACGAAGATGCACTCACAAGCACAGTGAACCCGTTGCTGACCTCTGTCCACAGCATATAAAGGACAGTGAACCCTGCTGACCTCGTTCCTCAAGCAAGACCGACGCCACACGCAGCGATGTGGTGACATTCATGCACAAGCTGTACAGAAAGCGATGTCACATCAATGATGTGGAAACCGTCATCAGGCAACTACTCCATAGACAAAGAGATAGGCGACCAGCAGTACGAGTATTCCACCAACATTCACCGCTACACAAAGCGTCCAGCATGCTGACAGCAAGACAACGACATCCAATTTCCGAATCAGTGCAAAGGTGAATCCAGACGGAAGGATTACAGAGCTGAACATGGTAAAAGTGGCTGACTAAAAAAACATAACAACAAGCATGGGTAAATCCGCATTTTCAAGAACAAAAAGCATCGTAGCGATGTTTCTTCTTGTGCCATTGGCAACAATGGCACAGATGAAATGGAACTCGGCTTACCAGTCGTACATCGACCAATACAAGGACCTTGCAATAGAACAAATGCTGCGCTACAACATCCCGGCAAGCATCACTCTCGCACAAGGTCTGGCTTGAAAGCGGTGCCGGACGCAGCGACCTCACCGAAACGGCAACAACCACTTCGGAATAAAATGCCACGGATGGACAGGAAGGAAGGTGTATCATGATGACATGAAGCCAATGAATGCTTCCGGGCATACAACAACGCCAAGGACAGCTACGAGGATCACAGCCGCCCTGGCAAAACAGTCGCGATACGCCCGGCTGTTCACGATGCCAAGAACCGACTACAAAAGGGCTGGGCACGAGGACTGAAAGCATGCGGATATGCCACAAACCACAATACGCAAACAAAGCGAGTACAGATAATCGAGCTGTACAGTCTGCATAAATACGACAGAGCGACAAGCTATGACAAGTTCATGGCAAACCACTCCTCCACGGACAAACGTGCGCTGACGGCACCCTGCACACGATAAAGGCATACAACAAGAACTATTACCTCATTGCGAATGCCGGCGACACATTCAAATCGCTGAGCAAAGAAGTGGGGATTTCAAAAGCCGGAAACTGGCAAAAATACAACGAACGGAACAAGAAAGATGTTCTGGCGCAAGGAGACATTATATACCAAAAAGAAGAGGAACAAGGCTGAAAAAGAAATACAAGCGCATTCCTCACACGGTAAGAAGCGGCGAAAGCATGTACTCAATAGCGCAGTTGTACGGAGTAAGACTCAAAAAGCCTCTACGACAAAAACGGTCTGACACCGGATTACGAAATAAAAGGTGGGAGACAAGATAAAGGGTTTATTGATACCTTTCTTTTTTAGGATTCTCATATTTGCCGTTCTTCTTTATCGGCTCAAAATGAATGTTGATGTAAGCATTGCCGCCGAAGCGTTCACGCAAGCTGTGCTCTATCGCCGTAGCATGAGCATGTGCTTCATAAAGCGACATGGAACCATCCATACGGACATGCATTTCGATGGAGACGGCATTGCCGATACGGCGTGTGCGAAGGTTGTGCAACTCCGAAACGCCTTGTTCCATACCCACGATGTCCTTGATGTCCTTCTCAATGTTTTCTGGCAGACTCGCATCAGTGAGTTCCTTCATGTTCTGCACAATAAGTATGCCGCCTTGATGATAAACACGCTCACGACAATGGCAGCCAAGGGATCGAGCACCGCCCAACGGGGGACCTAACAATATGGCACCGCCAATACCGAACATCGTCCCGACAGATGACAGAGCATCGCTCCTATGATGCCACGCATTGGCGACAACAGCATCCGACTGTAGTTTACGCCCGACATTCACCGTGAAACGATAAGCCCATTCTTAAGGACGATACTCACAACGGCAGCAACAAAGGCTATATAACCCGGCTGTTCAAGTGGTTCACCACTTGCTGCACGGAAAAATCTTGACCAGACCGGAATAGAATATCAACACACCAACACCAAACAAAGCTATGGCAATGATGGAAGATGCAAGCGTTTCATACTTTCCATGACCGTAGTCATGGTCTTTATCAACCGGTTTGTTGCCCAACTTCACAAATATCATCACCACAAAATCGGTGACAAAGTCGGTGACGGAATGAATGGCATCGGCAAGCATGGCTGCTGAATGGCCCAAGATGCCGGCTGCCAGTTTCATGACAATAAGCAAGGCATTGATAGCACTGCCTTTTATTGTAACCCTGTAAACTTCTTTTTACTCTATCCATATTCAATTCGGCTGAATGCACAGCCATGACTAATTATCGTTATGAAAATAAACAAATGGTGCAAGTCATTCATATTGAATTGACATGCACCATCTGTTATTTCAGTGTATTCAAGAATGGCATTCAGGATGAAAGTGTCTTGACAAAATTAATTGTTGATACTTCCTCCCACAATGTCCAAAAGTTCACTCGTAATAGCTTGCTGACGGCTCTTGTTATATTGCAGATTGAGTTCGCGCAATATTTCATCGGCATTGTCAGTCGCCGTTTGCATGGCAACCATGCGTGCGGCATGCTCACTTGCAATACTGTCAAGCAATGCCGTATAGAGCATAAGATGCAAATACTTGGGAATAAGATGAGACAGAACCGATTTCATGTCGGGTTCGACAATGAAGTTGTCGTTGGCGGGCGCACATTCTCATTCTTTTTGGATGACTCCTGCCCTTTCCGGCGCAGATATTCCTGTGCCTCCTTCGATGTTGCGATAGATGTCAGATCGCGCTCATGGTCGCGATTCAGTTCTTCCGTAATATCAATGGGCAGGAAAGTCTTTCTGGTGAGAATCTGCGAACCTGCACTCTTGAAATGATGGTAGATTATCTCTACACGGTCAATGTCACCATCGGCAAACTGCTTGCCTAACTCATGGGCTATATCAATGCACTCTTTCACATTAGGCTTGTCTGCAAGTCCCGTGAAATCGCCAGCCACGCAATCCCATCTTAACCGCCTTCTCTGCAACCTTACGTCCAATCGGATAGACAATGATGTTGTCTTTGCCCAATTCAGAATACTCCTCGACAACATGCTGCAACAGCTTTATGACATTGGAATTGAAGCCACCCACAGGCTGCTGTTTGATGAATACACCACCAAGGCCACACGCTTTACCGGACGCTCCACATTGAATATGGTGTGGGCATCGGTTTCAGAAGCGAGGAAAGTCTTGAGGATGTGCTCAAGCATAGTCGTCTCGTAAGGCAACATATTCTCAATCATCACCTGCGCATGATGCAGCTTTGATGATGCTACCATCTTCATTGCACTCGTAATCTTACGGGTGCTGTTGACAAAGTGATTCTATTCTTTATTTCTTTGAGCGACGGCATAAGCTTTTAATTTTTGTACTGACCGGCAATGTCAGCCATTGTGTTCGATAACGGCAGTCAATGTCTCGTCAATCTTTCCACTTCAAGAGCCTCTATGACATCACTGTGCACAGAACGCATCTTCTCAAGGAACGTATCGACACTCACGCACCTTTTCTACCAGCACATCGTGCATAAGACCATGGGTTCCACAATAGATGATAGCGACCTGCTCGCCTACAGGCATAGGGCTGTATTGGGGCTGAATGAGGAGCTGGTTGTTCTTACGACCACGGTCAATTGTCATCGCCGTCACGGCATCCATGTCACGAGGAACTTCGAGAAAGCCTCAAGCTCACGATACTGGGCCATGTCAATCTTCAGTGTTCCGGCAACCTTCTTCATACTCTTGATCTGGGCGGAACCTCCTACACGAGATACCGAGATACCGACATTGACAGCCGGACGGAAGCCCTGGTTGAAGATCGCTCTCAAGGTAAATCTGTCCGTCGGTAATGGAAATCACATTGGTAGGGATATAAGCGGAAACGTCGCCAGCCTGTCTCAATGATAGGAAGAGCGGTGAGCGAACCACCACCTTTCACATGTCCTTTCATACATTGGGAAGGTCGTTCATCTTCTCTGCCACTTCCTGCTGGTCGTTGATACGGGCAGCACGCTCAAGCAGACGGCTGTGCAGATAGAACACATCGCCCGGATAAGCCTCACGTCGACGGACGACGGAGAATCAATGACACCTCACGATAGGCAACAGCCTGTTTTGAAGGTCATCATAAACGACGAGAGCGGAATATCCACGGTCGCGGAAATACTCACCGATGGCAGCTCCTGCAAATGGTGCATAATACTGCATTGCAGCAGGGTCGGCAGCAGTTGCCGCCACAGCAATGGTGTAAGGCATTGCGCCATGCTGCTTGGGGTTTTCAGCAAGAGCCGCAACAGTAGAGGCTTTCTGTCCGATTGCCACATAAATGCAATATACAGAAGCTTGCCTGCTTCGTAGAAACTCTTCTGATTGATGATGGTATCAACAGCAATAAGCCGTCTTACCAGTCGACGGTCGCCGATGATAAGCTCGCGCTGTCCGCGACCGATAGGTATCATGAATCGACTGTTTTCAGTCCTGTCTGCAAAGGCTCCTTTACGGGTTGGCGATAGATTACGCCCGGTGCCTTTCTGTCAAGCGGCATTTCAAAAGCCCCGGCAAGGTCGATATCGCCCTTTCCGTCAATAGCCTGTCAAGAGGATTGATGACGCGTCCAAGCATATTGTCGTTTACAGAATAGACGCAATACGCTTTGTGCGCTTTACAATCATGCCTTCCTTAATACCATCTGTCGAGCCAAGCAGCACACAACCAACGTTGTCCTCCTCAAGGTTCATCACGATTGCCATAGTGCCGTTCTCGAATTCGAGAAGTTCGTTGGCTTCGGCGTTACGCAAACCGTAGATTCGCGCTACACCATCGCTCACTTCGAGCACACTGCCCACCTCGTCGAACTGCTGGCCGTTCTTTATGCCTTGCAGCTGTTCGAGAAGCACCTGTGACACTTCGCTTGGTTTTAATTTTATCTGACATATAAAGTTTTGTTTAAATTAAATGAGATTGGACAAGACGGCATTGAGCTGTGATTTGACACTTGCATCCATTCTATAGGTGTCGTATTCAAGCACGAAACCACCTATAATGTCAGGTTCTATTTCTGTCTTGAACTCAACCGTGCCGTTTGTCTTGCTTTCCACCAACTGCTTCAACCTTTCTTCCGTAGCGGAATTCAAGGTCGTTGCCGTTGTCAGTTTGGCACTAATAAGATTATTATGCTTTTCTGTACAGAGAAACAAACGAATTGGCAATGAATTGCATTATGCTCTCACGCCCCTCTTTAAGGACAAGGGCAATGAACGTATTGGTAAGTTCGCATGTCGTTCCGGCGGCTGCCGCTACAAGCGACTCTCCTTCTGTTGCTTTGAGCATGGGATTATCTATGGTGGTCACAGCTGTGGCAGCTTGACATAACTTTCCGCAATGGCAATCATGTCAGCATAAACCTTTTCAGACTGCTTCGCCTCAATGCTGGCCTTAAGCAAGGCTCGCGCATATCTGACCGATACTAATCCTAAATCCATAATCAATTCAATTTATTTGAAGAGGCTGTAACCTCATCAAGCATTCCATTAATATAATCCATCTGTGCGTCGTCTGCGCTGAGTTTCTTGCGAAGTATCTTGCCAGAGACCTCAACACTCAATATGGCTGCCTTTTACGAATCTCATTGATGGCCACCTGCTTCTGATTCTCTATCTCGGCTTTTTGCCTCGGCAAGAATGCGTGCGCCCTCTTCATGAGCCTTTTCTTGGGCTTTATCCACAATCGCATCACGAGTTGCAGCGGCTTCTTTCAGAATAGAAGCCTGCTTCTCCCGTGCTTCTGAATCAGCGACTCGCTCTCCTGCTGATGTTCTCGAGTTGCAAAGCAGCCTGTTGTGCCTTCTGCAAATTCTCGTTTATGTACTGGTTGCGCTGGTCCACCATATTCAATATGGCTGGAAGACCATAGCGAGCCAATACGAAGAACACCACCAAAATGCTAAAAGCATCCAGAAGAGCAGTCGGATTAGGAGTCAATATTGATAGTAATGTATCAAAACTCATTTGCTGTAATTTACGACTACCTGTTCCTACTTGATAAGGAATGCTACAGGCAGCAATAGCGAACAATGCACAACCTCAATGAAAGCCGAAGTAAGAATCATGTTTGCCATAATCTTACCAGAAGCCTCAGGCTGACGGGCAATAGCATCCATTGCACTGCCACCGATTTTTACCAATACCAAGACCTGCGCCAATAGTTGCAATACCTGCTCCGAGGCTGCAGCCCAGCTGTGCCAGACCCTCAGCAGCCAAAAGTGATGAAATAATCATAGTTTCCTTAAGTTTTTATTTGTTATTGTTATTAATTAATTTGCATTTTGTAACTCACAACGGACACCGGCATTTCACCCCTATCGGACTGCAAGTGAAATCAGGCTTCAGCCTCTTCTTCCTTCTGTGCCAGACCGATGAACACGGAACTGAGCAATGTGAAGACATACACGCCTGTACGAACGCCACAAAGCACCTCAAGAAGGTTCATGAGAGCAGCATTATCGCACTCATCAAGTTCATCCGATACCCATGCTTGTTCCCATCGACCATCCGAGGAATATCACCTGGAGGTGAAAGCTCAGTATAATCTGCCATGGCCTGCCATCATGTTGGCAAAGAGACGAATCATAAGCGAACGGCTTGGTGAACACTCGAACAGCTCTATCAGCGGCATCAAAGGCACAGGGCCTTCAGCAAGAGGCGGCACATGAGGCCAGAAGATGTCTTTCCAATACTCCTTATTGCCAAACAGGTTGATGGCAATCATCGTACACAACGCCAAAAAGAACGTTACGTTGATGTTTCCCGTCACATTGGCGCCACCGGGGAAGATTGGCGCAATCCAGGAGGTTCGTCGTAAAGATGAAGAAGAACACCGTAATAAGATAAAGGAGCGAACTTTTTCTGTAGTTCTTCTCGCCTATCGATGCCTTGACCACATCGTCATGGATTGTCATAACCAACATCTCCATAACGCATGACAAATCCTCCCGGGCCTTGTCGCTCTCGGTGCTTGCCTTTGTACCAGCGTGCGCAATAGAGGAATACGGCAATCAGTACGAACACTACAATCCATATCTGAGCCCTGCTTTCGTAATGCTCAAGTCCAACGGACGGACAGTCGAACCATCGGGCATCTTCTCATAGATGCTGCCATGATGAGCCGCATCAAAATAGTAGTTCTCTGGCAAACTGTGTTCTGTACAGAATGTCCCATTCACCGGTATTCGAACTTCTGGGATTATCGGCAAGGTAATATGCTCAATGCTTGTCGCCGTATGAGCAATGTGCCACTCATAGGAATCCGACAAGTGTTCGAGGACAATCTCGGAGATGTTCAGTTCCTCACCTTTCGGCTTTGCTTCACCAGCAAATGCGAACACTGGCATCAATGCCAATATCAAGAGAAGCAATAATGACCTTATTTGTTTCATTATCATTTTGTTTATTTTCATTGTCACACTAAGTGCGAAGATTTTGATATACGCGAGAAGAACACCGAATGATGCACGATGAGCCAGAAATAGAACACGATGAACACCATCAAATAATTCATAATCGCATCGCGACCCTCTGCCATGTAGCAGCCGGCCAATGTCATCAAGGCAAGCAGCATGCGGAAACCCGACACGGCTGACAAGGAACGTGGCAAGCGTATCAACGCTTCCTTTCCGCGCAACCTTACGCCAGAACACATCGGCCAACTCGACCACAAGGGCAAAGACTGCACTCACGACAAAAGGCGAAATGAGTCCATCAACATGCGCAAACAGCGACAGCGACAGAACCGACAGCGACAATAGAGCCACAGCTACGAAAGAGCACGCAATAAAGCGCCGGCTTTCTTTTTCTATCTCATTTCTTTTCCAACATGCCAACAATATTTATTAAAGTTCTACACAAACATTGATATTGTTCTTCGAACTTCAACAAAGCCACCGTTGTCTCTACTTCGTGTGTACCTTCAGAGTCGTGAAATACAATAGTTCCCCGTTCAGGGTAGATATGATAGGTGCGTGATTCGTGAGAAATTTCAAACGCACCACTTGTACCAGGAACGACAACGCGCTCCACCTGGCCGTCAAACACTATCTTTTCCGGAGAAACTATTTTTCAGATACAAACCCATAGTCAAAGCGTTTTTATCGTTTATCCCTTTGCGGCTTCAAGCAGTTTCTTACCCTTGGCAATGGCGTCTTCTATAGTGCCGACATTCGGGAACGCCTGTTCCGGCAGGTTGTCCACCTCGCCGTCGAGAATCATGTTGAATCCCTTGATGGTGTCCTCTATTGAAACCATGACGCCGGGGATGCCTGTAAACTGTTCGGCTACGGCAAACTGGCTGCGAAAGGAATCGCTGCACACGACGGGCACGGTTCACTGTAAGCTTGTCCTCATCGGACAGTTCGTCCATACCGAGGATTGCGATAATGTCCTGAAGTTCCTTGTAACGCTGAAGTATCTGCTTCACACGCTGTGCACACTCATAATGCTCCTTGCCTACGATAAGCGGGTCGAGGATACGCGATGTGGAACCCAGCGGATCGACAGCCGGATGATACCAAGCTCCGTAATCTTACGCGAAAGCTCGGTAGTCGCGTCAAGGTGGGTAAATGTTGTTGCAGGTGCAGGGTCGGTCAAGTCGTCGGCAGGCATAAACGGCCTGAACGGATGTGATAGAACCTCTCTTCGTTGATGTGATACGCTCCTGCATCTGTCCCCATTTCACTTGCCAGTGTAGGCTGATAACCCACGGCAGAAGGCATACGTCGAGCAAAGCCGAAACTTCCGAACCTGCCTGTGTGAAGCGGAAGATGTTGTCGATGAAGAACATGATATCGGCAGCCTCGCCGTCCTTGCCTCCGTGGTCGCGGAACTCTTCGGCAACGGTAAGGCCGGAGAGCCACTGAAAGCACGCGCTCCTGGCGGTTCGTTCATCTGTCCATATACAAGTGTGGCCTGACTCTTCTTCAGTTCCTCCGGATCGACCAGCGAAAAGATCCCTTGCCTTCCTCCATCGCCTTTCTGAACTTCTCGCCATAGCGTATAACGCCAGACTCAAGCATATCGCGGATGAGGTCGTTGCCTTCACGCGTACGCTCTCCCTCCGGCAAACACTGAGTAGCCGTTGTGTCCCTTTGCGATGTTGTTGATAAGCTCCATGATAAGCACGGTCTTGCCTACACCGGCACCACCGAACAGACCGATCTTTTCCACCTTTCATATAAGGTTCCAAAAGGTCGATTACCTTGATACCCGTTGCGAGCATCTCCTTGTGGGTGGAGAGGGTCTTCCAAACTTCGGTGCTTACGGTGAATGGGATAAGCGCCCTTCACATGTCGAGCTGGCTCATGCCTCGATAGGCACAGCCTATCATTCATCATTCTACCCTTGATTTGCTCGCCTGCCGGCATAAGGTTGCATTTCCGTAGGAACGACTTCCAATCACTCGCTGCAATCCATCGGTATTGTCCATTGCGACGCATCGCACGGTGTCTTCTCCGATGTGCTGCTGCACTTCAATGATGAGCTCCTGTCCGTTCGGACGTTTCAACTTCAAGAGCCTCGTATTTTGGGCAATACTTCCTCTGCCTTCTGTCCTGCCGTGTGAAATAGACATCGATCACCGGACCGATAATCCGAGATGTGCCCCATTGATTTGTGCCATATAACTTTACGTTTATATATTATTTTTTCGGGTGCAAATATAACAACATTTCTTCTTATACAAAAAGGTTTTTATGCTTTGTTGCACAAAATAAACAGTTTTAATCCATTTTTTAATCATTATTCAAAGTTTCGCACTTCTGCAATACCGCCACACCCGTTACCCGCATTGCGGGCAACCGGGCAGTCGAAGGATGTGCGACACTGGAATTCTATATGCTCAACCGTCGAGCACAGTGATGAGCTTTCTTTGTCGAAAGGTTTGTCGCTTTTGATAGCTTCTGCTCAATGGTATATATACTATTTCATTGTTGCGCACGCCAATCATCGTTGCGCTGTCCCTGCATGATGGCCTCTATCGCCCCCACACCCTGTACGCGACGCGGGATGCGGTCGTGGGCGCTTGGGCGTCCGCCGCGCTGCAAATGGCCGAGGATTGACACGCGCACATCAAACTGCGGAACTTTTGCGCACGCGTTCCGCATAGAACATGGCGCCGCACTTCGGGCTTTCGAAACAATCGATACAACTTCTTCGACTTGCGTATGCCGCGCTCCATAAAGCGTGCCAACTGGTCATTTTATCCGTACTGTCACCGGTATGATTGCCGCCCGCACCGCTCGCTATCGCTGAGTTCTGCGCGAGGAATCCGGCATCGCGTCCCATCACTTCTATGAAGAAGATGCGTTCGTGGCTCTGCGCCGTGTCGCGTATGCGGTCCACACATTCAACGATAGTGTTGAGCGTCGTCGTAGCCTATGGTGGAGTCGGTGCCGTAGAGGTCGTTGTCGATTGTTCCCGGCAGACCGATGCAGCATATATCGTATTTCTTGGCAAACTCCATTGCACCCGTGAGCGAACCGTTTCCGCCTATAACGACAAGTGCGTCAATGCCGTTTTCCTGCAGACTCTGGTAGGCTTTCTCCTTGCCTTCGTCGGTCATGAATTCTTTTGAGCGTGCTGTCTTCAGTATTGTTCCGCCCGACATGATTATACCACTTTACATTCTCTGTGGTAAAAGTCTTCTATCTCACCGTTGATGAGACCGTCATATCCGCGGTAAATATCCAGCCTGATAGCCCAAATGTAGAGTAAACCAATTTACATGATGATGACTGATGCCATCAACAGTAGTAATAGTTGTGAACGCTGTTCTTTAGTAATTGAAGTCCTTTTTGAACTGTTTAAAATAAGGCCAAATACGAGCGATGACCATGCAAATACTGACCAGATATTACGCTGTTATGCCAGTATATTATATGTGGTGAAACATGGTTTTAATAATGCCCAATAGAGAGGGAGTAAGCCCCAGATGATATAGCAACTAAGGGCTGTTATTGGGCCTTTTTACTTGTATGCTCCATAATGCCTCCTTGTGATTGTATTCATTATACTCGCATTGTGGGTGCGTTTGTGCGTGGGCAAGATCTTTATATGATGATTTGTGCCTCGATTTATAACTCGATTTGCAGACAATGAATACGTATATTTGAAAGTGATGAGTTTTGTCATTTTAAATATGCATTAGTTATAACTTAAAATTTGATACTTATGATTAACTGTTATGTTCATTGACTTTGTGCATATTGTTACACTATATTGGACTTAGAACAACAGACTATAGAGATATAGGTGTCACAAAGACTTAATAGAGAAATCGGTACAAACAGCAATACGTAATA
>VOFG01005034.1_pt1 | contig 19778 bp, 26 predicted proteins | sample 5384171 | NCBI WGS metagenome assembly VOFG01 (sample SAMN12384726, study PRJNA508395) | human gut metagenome | isolation source: healthy gut F | host: Homo sapiens
AGGCCATGGCGAAAAACCGCATTCTTTACGGGCTGTTTCTACTTGCGGCCGTTGATCTTTCACAGCTTTTATACTGGCTGGTTTTCGTTTTTCTGCTGATGTTTGCCGTGCTGTTGCCAGTTTTTTTCGCTGCTTGTCAGCCTGCCGGCCATGCTCCGCGCTGCTTATGAAGCGGAGCTTCCGGCGCGCTGCTTCTGCGGGCAGACTGTGCAGTACCGGCTGACCGCCCGGCACATGGCAAAGCTTCCGGTATCCCGCTGCCGCCTGCGCCTGACGGTATCCGACGCCGTGGGCGGCGAGGTACGCCAGCAGAAGCTGGAGCTTGCAGGGACGCTCGGCTTTGCGCTTCGCATTGATACGCGCCACGCAGGCGTGCAGACCTTTCAGCCCAGCAAGGGCCGCGTGTGCGACGCGCTGGGGCTTTTCAGCCTGCCGCTGCGCCTGCCGGACGCCTGCTCCATCGCCGTCGAGCCGGAGCCGCAGGAGCCGCCTGAGCTGCCGAACCTCAGCCATTTTCAATACCGCTCTTATCATCCAAAGCCCGGCGGCGGCTTTTCCGAGATCCACGATCTGCGCGAATACCGCCCCGGCGACAGCCTGCATGAGATCCACTGGAAGTTGTCTGCCAAGACCGACAAGCTGATCGTCCGCGAGGCGGAGGAGCCGGATCTGGGTCTGGTTGTGCTGAGCTTCGACTTTTCCGGAACCCGCACGCAGCTGGACAGCACGCTGCGGCAGCTGCTGTGGCTTTCCGGCTGGCTGACCGAAAGGGAAGTGGCCCACCAGATCGACTGGATCGAGCCGGATTCGCTGGAGCCGCAGACAAAGTCCGTCAAAACGCCGGACGATCTGCGGGAGCTTTTGAACACGCTTTTGCAGACCCATCTGACCGGCAATACGCCCTGCTTGCGTCCAGAGCCTACCCGCACGCGGATTGGCGCTATCATGTGCAGCCGGAGGAACAGGAGGTGCAGCAGGCATGAAACCGTCAAAATATACGTTCTTTACGTCCCTGCTCTGTGCCTCTGGTCTGTCTGCCGGGCTGTGCTTCTGCGTGATGACCTCGTTTGCCGTCCCGGCGGACGGCCTTTCGCTGGTATGCGCGTGCGTCCTTGCGGCGCTGCTCTTTTCCGCGCTGCTCCTGCTGCCGAAAAGCTGGGTCTGGCTGCTGACCATGGCTGCACTTGCGGGCGGCGGGCTTTATATCCTGCGTGCGCAGCTGATCGAGAGCATTTCCGCGCTTGTGGCCGCCGTAACACAGCAATACTCCGAGGCGATTCCGGGCATTCAGACCGTTCATCTGACAGATACTTCCGGATGGATGCAACGCTGATTTCTGATCCTGATTGCAGCCCTCTATGCGCTTCTTTGCAGCTGGACGGTCATGCGCAGTGAAAGCCTTGTCTATCTGCTTGTTTTGACATTGCCGGTTCTGGCGCTGTGCCTGATCATTCTGCAGACGCCTCCGGCGGCCTGGGCCATTTTGCTCGTTGTAGGCGTTCTTGCGCTGCTTCTTCTGACGCAGCTGCTCCGCGCACGGCAGGCAGGCGAGGGGAACCGGCTGGCGCTGCTTCTGGCCGCGCCGCTGGCGCTCTTGATCGGCTTGCTCGCCGTTCTGTTTCCGGCTGGTACGTATGACCGCGCCGAATGGTCCGACCGTCTGCAGGAAACCATCTCCACAGCTGCAGACAAGCTGACGATCTTCCGCCGCGACGCGAAGACCGGACAGGTGAAATTTTCTTCGCCCATCAGCCCCAGCACGCTCGGCAGCTATCTCTGGGATTCCAGCGTAACTGGCGTCAATCTCAACCGGGTCGGGCCGCAGCGCCAATTTGGCCGCTCTGTGATGCGCGTAAAAGCAACGCTTGGATCCTCTTGGGCTGGCGCTTCCTTCTACCTGCGCGGGGATTCCATGGCCGTTTATGAGGATAACCGTTGGAAACCGCTCCCGGAAAATGCATATCCTGATATGAAGAATATGCATAATCCGCTTTTGGCAGGAGAGGCTGTCGTCAGCTTTCAGCCAGAGGTAACGATCGAAACGGATATGAAGTCCGGGATCTATTATATCCCATACAACGCAACCGCGTTTCCGGAGGACGCGGAGCCGTTTTACGACGCCTACGTCAAAAACCCCTCGCAGCAGACGAATTATACGGTTCCCTATGTTCTCTCGCGCAGCCCGTTGCAGAACAGCGCGTATGATGCATTCGTCCATGAGACCTACACACAAGTCCCAGATGAGACGCGGCAGGCACTTTCCGACATCCTCTCGGAGCTAGTCGGGGAGGAGGACGCCGATCCGTATCAGTATATCCCGCGTGTTCTGGAGTATGTGTCGACCAGCGCCCGCTATGACCTCAATACGCCGGCTGTGCCGGACGGAGAAGATTTTGTGTCGTGGTTCCTGCACGACAGCGAAACCGGTTACTGTGTGCATTATGCGACTGCGGCGACGATTTTGCTGCGATGTCTTGGCGTTCCGGCGCGTTATGTGACCGGCTATTACACAGCTGTGTATGAAAACGAATGGACGACCGTGACCTCGGACGATGCGCATGCGTGGGTGGAGATCTATCTGAACGGGATCGGCTGGCTTCGGGATGATCCAACGCCTGCGGCAGACACCCCTGCGCAGACAGCACCGGAGGAACCCATTGCCGCTCCTATTGAGCCGGCAGACAACCAGCCGGAGGATACGCCGCCCGCAGGCGACGAACCGCCCGCTGTCCCGGATATCCCGGCAGAAAGTCAGGAAACACCGCAGAAAACCGACAAAAAGTCCGTTAACATCCTGCATTTTGTTTGGCCTGTTCTGGCATTGGCCGCCGCACTGTTCCTCTGGCGCGCACTACGGTTCAGCGTTCGAAGAACTGCGATTGGGAGGGGCTCACCCAACCGCCGGGCAGTTGCGCTGTATCATCATATCTGCTGGCTTTCCCGGCAGACCAAAACAGAGGTTCCGAGCGATTTTCTGGAAATCGCTGAAAAGGCAAGATTCAGCCATCATAAGCTGAACAGGGAAGACCTGCTTCCGATGCAAGCGCACGCGGAACAGCTGACAAAGCAGCTGCTCGCAGACAAGCGCTTCTGGAAACAGGTCCTGTATCGCGTGATTTATGCACTTGGATAAGCATTGAGAGGTTTCCTATGGAGTATAGCTGGTTCATGCGATTTTCTTCCGGCGAAGCTGGAACTCTGGCGATGCAAGCCTCACGCCGGAATGTCGGATCTCATGCCATACCGTCTGCGTTTTGAAAAGCGCCAGCGTTTGCAGCGGCAGAAAGCACGCCATGAAAACAGGATAGAGCAGGATGCCGCCTGTCAGTCTGAAATCCAACCGTTTTTCCAGCACCAGTGCCGCAGCAGCCACCGCGAGACTGCCAGCATAAGCGGAGAGCAGACTGACCGGCAGGCTTTGCAGGGATATGCTGCCCGCGAGGAACGCTGCCAGTGTAAAAAACGGGGTCAGCGCCTGCAGGAACGGAAACGCAAGCTGAAGCATACCGTCCAGCCGGTTCAGACTGGGTCGGCGCAGAAAAATCCGAAAAAGCTTTGGCAGCGTCAGGCGTGAAACCTGCATGATGCCGCTCATCCAGCGTCTGCGCTGCACGAGCGAGGCGCGCCATGTGACCGGCTCCTCGTCATAGGTCACAGCGCTTTCGCAGTAGCCGATCCGGACGCCGTGCGTCAGACAGGCTGCATACAACTCAGCATCCTCCGCAAGCGTGCAGCAGGGGAATCCGCCCAACGCTTCCAGCAAATCGCGCCGAATGGAAAAGCCGGTTCCAATTACTCTGGCGGATAGCCCCAGAGCCTCTCTGGCGCGGTTCAGGAAGCGATTTGCCGTACAGAAATAGATCTCATAACAGGCGCTGATCCCGGCCTGCATACGGTTCTTTGCAAGAATCCGGCTTTTAACGATTGCAGAGCGCGACAGCGCCTGATTCATTTCGGCTAAAAATGCGGGATCCGCCTCGTTATCGGCGTCAAAAACACAGAATGCATCGTAGTGCTGCTGGCCACGCAAAAGTGTGTCCGCCGCATACTGAAGCGCAGCACCCTTGGAGCGGACAGAGGACGGCATTTCCATGATCCTGGCTCCAGCGCGCTGTGCTGCTTCCACGGTGTGGTCGGTGCAGTTGTTCGGGAGCACCCAGATATCAAATAATTCCCGTGGATACCGCTGCGCCTGAAGACTTTCGATCAGTCCTGCAATACAGCTTTCTTCATTTCTGGCCGCGATCAATATGGCGAACCGCCGCTGTCCGGCGGAAGCTGCCGGCTTTTTCCGCCTGCACAGGCAGAAGAGTGAAACAGCCAAAAAGTATAGGGAAAGCAGCTTAAAAATCAAAAAAAACGCATTGACTGCCGCGTTCATAGAATTTTCTCCTTTGTAGTTTCTGTGCCTCAAGTATATCATATCTGCACGCACATGGGCGAAAGCATCCGATTAAGCATTGCTTAAGATTCGATGAAGGAGCGAACCCACTGCCAGATAGAGGAAGCGCATTAACAGACCCAGACCACGGTAGAAGAGGACAATATTTGTTTTAGTCTTGTGAACGCAACAAAATAAAGATTTTGTTGCGTTGAGGGCAGGTGTGCTATAATAGCATTATCAAGGATGCTCTAAAGGAGTTTTTATGTATGCAGCCGTATTCTGAATGTCCGCAGGTGCTGCGAGACTTTTTATCGTATCATGAATCTATCAAGGGTCAATCACGGCGTACGGTTTCGGAATATCATCTGGATCTGCGGATGTTTCTTCGGTTTCTGACGCTGATGCGCAAGGAGCTTCCGTATCAGACGCCGCTTGACGAGATCGACATTAAATGGATCGATGCGTCCGTTCTCGATACGGTGTCGTCTTCTGAGGTGTTTGATTTTCTATCTTATCTTACAAACGACCGTCAAAACCGTGAAGGCCCGGCTGATGTCGGGATCGCGGCCGCTGCCCGTGCGCGGAAGCTGTCGGCTATCAAGGCGTTCTATAAGTATCTGACCATCAGCACCAAGCAGATCCAGAACAATCCGGTCAAGGATATCGAGTTCCCCAAGATCCGCCGCAGCCTGCCGAAATACCTGACGCTGGAAGAATCTACCGCGCTCTTGAAAGCTGTCGATGGGCCGAATAAAAACCGGGATTTTGCAATTTTGATGCTGTTTCTGAATTGTGGGATCCGCCGTTCGGAACTGGTCGGGCTGAATCTTACGGACGTCTATGAGGATCGCATCCGCGTTGTCGGCAAAGGCAATAAGGAACGGATCGTCTACATGGGCTCTTCCTGCCGGAAAGCCATCGACCGGTATCTGGAGGAACGGAACCAGATCGTGCTGACGGACAATAAGGCGCTCTTTGGGTCACGGGATAAAAACCGTATCAGCGTTTCTGCCGTCCATCGGCTGGTCAAAAAGCACCTGCTGGAATCCGGACTTGACGCGTCGCAGTTTTCCGCGCATAAGCTGCGGCACACAGCCGCAACGCTGATGCTGGCGAACGGCGTGGATCTGAAAACGCTGCAGGAGGTTCTGGGGCACGAAAATCTGAATACGACGCAGATCTACACGCACATTGAAAACACAGATAAGAAAATCGCGGCAGAGGCCAATCCCCTTTCCAAGCTGAAGCTATAAAAAAGCAGGCAGTGCACAGCATGGCTGCGTACTGCCTGCTCAGTTTGTTATCCCATATTTGCGAAGGTCGTTCCAAGGCTGGTATTAAATCCAAGCGCTTGATACATTGCCTCGTCGCACGCGGCGCAGCATACGGTTAAGCTTGCAATATCGTTTTCTCTGCACCAGCTTTGCGCTGCCTCGCCAGCATTCGTGCAATTCCCCTGCCGCGGAATGCGGGTTCAATGTAAAAATCCTCATAACACGCCCACATTCGAGCAGGAAAAAGTCGAATAGTATGCAGCGAGGAGCATCAGCGGTTCGCAATCAACGGGATCGTTCAAAACCTCCACGGTAAACGTAATTCCCAGGCGGCAGGAGCATCAGCGGTTCGCCCCATTGGTCCGCGCCGTTCTCGATAAAACCCACCGATTCCCAAAAGCGGCGCCGCCGCTCGTTGCCGCCATAGTTCAGCTCCGCATAACGCGCGCCGTGTTTTTTTGCCCAGTCCAGAAGCGTTGCTGCACACGCTTTTCCCGTGCCGCTGCCCCGGAACTTCGGGTAGACGCAGAACTCCATGATAAAGCACTTGCCGTCCTCCGTGGTGAAGATCACCGGCATAGCAAAGCCGATATCCTGTCCGCCCCGATGGAAGAACAGGAAGAAGCAGCGATCCTGCGGCCTGCCGTTGATCTTCATCATGTGGTCACGATACGCTTGACCAAGGAAATATTCCAGTTCTTCCTTGTCGGAGTCTGTGAAAATATCCCGCTTGTGATAGGCGTGCAGCTGCTCCCAGAAGGCAGCAGCATCGTTTTCCGTGACGGCTTCACGGATGGTGATTTGGTTTTCCATTTTGTTTCCTCCAAAATTTTATTCGGAGGGTTAGGAAGCGTAGGCGCGGTTTGCTACCTGCAGCGCCATCTGCGCGTTCTGCTCGACGAGCAGGATCGTTGCGCCGGCCTTATGCAGCTCGCGGATGATGTCGAATATCTGCTCGACCAGAATCGGGGCCAGGCCCATAGACGGCTCGTCCAGCATCAGAAGCTTCGGCTCTGACATCATGGCGCGGCCCATGGCAAGCATCTGCTGTTCGCCGCCGGAGAGCGTACCGCTGATCTGCTTGCTGCGCTCCTTCAGACGCGGAAAAAGCTCATATACGTGCTCCAGATTTCCCTCAATGGTGCTGTTCGGGCGGGTATAAGCGCCCATTTCGAGGTTTTCCTCGACGGTCATGTGTGCGAACACACGGCGGCCTTCCGGGCACTGCGCCAGGCCAAGCTGCACGATCTTGTTGGGGGCCATGTTGTTGATCGGCGTACCCATAAACTCAATCGTGCCCGTCTTCGCGCGGAGCAGGCCGGAAATCGTGTTTAGAACAGTACTCTTGCCTGCGCCGTTCGCGCCGATCAGAGTAACGATTTCGCCCTCGTTGACTTCGAGAGAGACGCCTTTGACCGCGTGGATCGCGCCATAATAGACATGAATATCATTGACGGAAAGCAACATGTTTCAGCCCTCCTTCTTTTTGCCGAGGTACGCTTCGATAACGGCCGGATTGGCCTGAATATCGTTCGGCGTGCCCTTTGCGATGATCTTGCCGAAGTTCAGAACGCAGATACCTTCGCAGATGCCCATTACGAGATTCATGTCGTGCTCGATGAGCATGATGGCGATGCCGAAGGTGTCGCGGATCTTCACGATATTCTCCATAAGCTCGCTCGTTTCGGACGGGTTCATGCCGGCGGCAGGCTCATCCAGCAGCAGCAGGCACGGATTCGTCGCCAGTGCGCGGACGATCTCCAACCGGCGCTGTGCGCCATACGGCAGGCTGCCTGCCAGATGATCCGACACATTTTCCATGTTGAAAATGCTCAGCAGTTCCAGCGCGCGCTCCTTTGCAATGCGTTCGCGTCTCCAATACCCCGGCAGGCGGAGAATGGCGGAAGCGGCGGAATATTTCATTTCATTGTTCAGCGCGATCAGCACATTATCCAGAACGGTCAGATTGCGGAACAGGCGGATGTTCTGGAAGGTTCGGCCAATGCCCATGTGGTTGACCTCGATCGTGGTCTTCCCTTCTGTTGAAACGCCATCCAGAAGAATGGAGCCGCGGGTCGGCTTGTACACGTTGGTCAGCAGATTGAAAATCGTCGTCTTGCCTGCGCCATTTGGGCCGATCAGGCCGGTAATCTCCGGTGCGGCCGATGGCGAGGTTGAAGTCGGCAACAGCGGTCAGACCGCCGAAGTCAATGCCGAGGTGGCGCGTTTCCAGAATCGGAGGCTTGCCGATGTCACGTTCCGTCAGCAGGTTCGTGTACGGCTGCGGAACAAGCTTGGGCTGTGGATTGACCCATTTGTTACTCATTGTCTGCCGCCTCCTTCTTTGGATTTTCTGTGCGTCCGGTCAGCCGGTTCAGGAAGGTTTCAAGGCTGCGGGAAAGCGAGAAATCGTAGCTGCCGAGCAGTCCCTTCGGCCGGAAGATCATCATCACGACAAGTGCCAGAGAGTATACGACCATGCGGTAATCCGAGAACGAACGCAGCAGCTCCGGCAGGATGGTGAGCACGGTTGCCGACAGGATCGAACCCAGCATGGAGCCCATGCCGCCAAGCACGACCAAGACCAGGATTTCGATGGACTTCATGAACTTGAAGGTCGACGGATACAAAGAGCCGAGATAGCCTGCGTACAGGCAGCCCGCGATACCGGCCATCATGGCGGATAGGACGAAGGCGACCGTCTTATAATAAGTCGTATGCACGCCGACGCTCTCGGACGCGATCTCGTCTTCACGGATGGAGAAAATCGCGCGGCCATGGCGGGATTTCATAATTGTGTGGATGATATAGCAGCACACGACCACGCAGATGAACACCAGCGTAAATGAGGAATACTTCGGGATGCGCTTCAGACCGGCTGCACCGTATGTAAAATCTTTGCCGATCACAGAGTCGATGTTCGTCAGAATGACGCGGATGATCTCGCCGAAGCCCAGTGTGATAATCGCCAGATAGTCGCCGCGAAGACGCAGTGCCGGGATGCCAATCAGAATACCGAAGATACCGGCAACCACTGCACTGATCAGCAGCGCCAGAAGGATATAGGGAATAGCGGCGCCTGTATTGCCGGATTTCAAAAGTTCCTGCACCGGAACGGCCTTCATGAAAATGCCGCCTGCGTATGCACCGACCGCCATAAAGCCTGCATGTCAAAGGGCAGCTGGCCCAGATAGCCGGTTGCAACGTTCAATGAAGTCGCAAGAATGATATTGATGCCGACAGTGATGAGAATGCCGCTCCAATAGTTTGTGATGGTTCCGTTCTGAATGAGCGTATACAGCACGAACCACAGCGCGAGGATCAGCACAAGATTGATCAGATACCGCAGCGGCATGGGAATGCGGATGGCAGATCGTGTTTTCTTCATAGTCCGTCTCCCCTTCCTTACACTTTTTCCGTCTGCGGACGGCCAAGAATACCGGTCGGCTTGACCAGCAGAACGACGATCAGAATTGCGAACACGACGCCGTCCTTCCAGATGGAAAGACCGACTGCCGAAACGAGCGCTTCGAGAAGACCAATGGCAAAGCCGCCGATCATCGCGCCGGGGATCGAGCCGATACCGCCGAGGACGGCGGCAACGAACGCCTTCAGGCCCAGCATAGAGCCCATCGTGGGCGACGCCTGCTGATAGGCACACAGATACAAGACAGAGCCGATACCGGCAAGGGCCGAGCCGATGGCGAACGTAAAGGAGATCGTTCTGTTCAGGCTGATGCCCATCAGTTGTGCCGCGCCCATATCCTCAGACACGGCGCGCATGGCCTTGCCGAGCTTCGTCTTCTGCACAACGACGGTCAGGGCTGCCATTGCAATGATAGTCACAATAATGGTCAACAGCGCCGCGTTGCTGATGGTCACAGAGCCGAGCGAGATATTGCCCGGAACAATGGGATCCATGCTCTTCGTATCGGAGCCAAAGAGCAGCTGCGCGCCGTTTTCCAGAAGGAACGAGATACCGATCGCGGTGATAAGCAGGCTCAGTCTCGGCGCCTTGCGCAGCGGCGTATAGGCGACCTTTTCAATCACAACGCCAAGGAGCGTGCTGGTGATAACCGCAATGATAACAGATACGATGGGGTGCAGATGGAAGTTCGTCATGGCGTAAAAGGCGACATATGCGCCGACCATGATGATGTCGCCGTGTGCGAAGTTCAAAAGCAGGATAATACCGTAGACCATGCTGTAGCCAAGTGCCACCAGCGCGTAGATCGAGCCTGTCTGGAGGCCATTGAACAGCTGCGAGAGCAGCAGGGACAGGTTCATGTTGATACCTCACTTTCCTTCTCTATTGCGCCACACCCGATGGCCGGCGCCAAGCGCGCTTGGAACCGTCCATCCGATGTCCGCCGTGGACAGGTACGGAGATATCCTCCGTACCTGTCCGGCTGGTTCTGCTGTATATCAGGCAGGAACCGACAAATTCTTACTGATTATAACGCGTTTCTCTGCTTTATGCAATGGAAATCAGCAGCTCTTAGTACATTTCCTGATAGACCTCGTCGCCGCCGGTCAGCTCGATGATGGCAACGGGCTTGATGGGGTTGTTGTACTCGTCGAAGGAATAGGAGCCGGTGATGCCCTCAGTGCCGTTCATGTTCTTGATGGCGTCAATGACAGCCTGCTTGTATTCTTCCGTGCCGGCAGTCAGGCCCTGCTCTTCAGCGGCCTTCAGACCTTCGCAGAGCAGCATGGCGGCGTCGTATGCCAGAGGCGCAAACATGTTGGGGATTTCATCAACGTTGTAAGCAGCTTTGTAATCCTCTTCAAACTGCTTGACGGAATCGGTGCCAGGTGCATAGCCAGAGCAATAGACAGAGCCTTCGAGGTCTTCTGCAGAAGCGTAGTTCTTGACGGAGCCGAAGCCGTCACCGCCCATGAAAACTGCGTCGCAGCCAGCCGCGCGGGCAGCAGTGATGGCAAGGCCAGCTTCAGCGTAGTAAATTGGGGCAAAGACAACGTCGGGATCGGTGGCCGCAATGTTGGTCATCTGGGCCTTGAAGTCCTTATCGCCCTCGGCAAATGCTTCGGTGTCGACGATCTCAGGCCAAGCTCGGCAGCCTTTGCCACGAACGCGTTCATCAGGCCCTCGGGTAGTCGTTGCCGGTCTGATAGAAGACAGCAGCAGTCTTGGCGCTCAGCTTTTCAACGGCGTAGTTTGCCATCTTTTCGCCCTGATACGGGTCGATGAAGCAGGCGCGGAAGACGTTGGGACGGATCTCGCTTTCGGGGTCAGCCGGGTCGATGACGGTGACGCCGGTAGCAGTTGCGGAAGCGGTAACCTGCGGCATGTTGTCCTCGTAGGTCGCGTCGGCCAGTGCAATGGTCGTGCCAGTCAGTGTAGCGCCAAAGACAGCGGTGATGCCGTTATCGCAGGCAAGGTTGTACGCGTTGACAGCCTCAACGCCGTCGCCCTTGTCGTCGTATTCCAGAACCTTGACCTGCTTGCCGTTGATGCCACCCTTGGCGTTCAGCTGGTTGATGTAGAGCATCGCGCCATCACGGACGGGCTGGCCGTACTGCGCATAATCGCCGGTCGTGTTGCTGATGAGGGCGATTACGATCTCGCCGCCGTCAGAGGACGTGTTGGAAGCATCGGTGGACGCAGGTGTATCCGTGGTGGCGGACTTAGAACCGCAGGCTGTCAGGCAGCCCAGCAGCATCACGACTGCCAGAACGAGGCTTACGAGTTTCATTGCTTTTTCATTTTCATTTACCTCACTTTTGTTGTTTTTGCTGGTTTTGTTATTCAAAAGCGGCTCTGCAAAAAAGCAAAGCCGCTTTGAATGCCTAATCGATTCCGACCCTTCAGGCCGCCTCAGGAATCCAAATGCTATTGCCTTTTGCGCGTTTGAAATTGTTCATCATAAGAAGCATTCCATTTACAAGGCCCCATGCCAGTACCAGAAGTACCAGCAGGCCAATAATGGAGAAAACGCGCATGCAAATGGATACAAGCACCAGAATGGAAATAGAAAAGGACACTACCAGAATGGCAGTGTCCTTGCAGAACTGCGGCAGAATCAGCCGTGCATGCAGATGCTGCACAGCAAGTAGCCGGTGCGCAGCTGGACGCATCGGAACAAGCGGTATTCTGCTTTGCCGTGAACTGCATCATCATGCGCACCTCCTCGAAATGATGGGCTCATTATACCCGCATACTTTAGCGATGTCAAGTGCTGAAATATGAAAATTGCCTCAAATTTCGAGTTTTCTTTTGTTGAACTTTCACAACTTCAATTCCTGATTCCTGACAAGTGCCCGTGTGCAGAAAACAGATGTGTACATTTCCGCTGATTTGCTCTGCATTTTGCGGTTCAGGCTTGCATTTTATGCCGCTGTCTGGTATCTTATAGACATTCTTGGCGGATCTCCGTCAATTAAGGTGTGTGATTACAATGGAAAGAGAAAACGTCGCTGGGGCGACCGGAAGGACGGCGTGCTGCTGCGCGATCTGGACGGCATGCACTTCTATTACGCCGCTGATCTACCCGAACCGCTGCGACAATGAGGCCTACATCCGCGAGACGATCGACCTCACCAATATGAACGCGTATCTCAAGAAAAAGAATCGGAGACAGAGTTCCCCTACACCATGTTCCATATCATCGTAGGGCTTGTCAAGACGATCACGCTTCGGCCAAAAAGATGAACCGGTTCATCGCCAACAAGAACTTCTACCAGCGCAATGAGATCAGATCCTGGACTGCAAGGACGTACATAAGGTCGACTCGTCGACAGACAGCATGGACTTTTTTCAACCACAGGCCGCGCTGGCTCGGCAAGTTCCGGGGCTGGATCCTGACGCGGCTGGATATCCACGGCTGGATCCCGGCGAGCATCATTGAGACCGACCCGTTCGACGTGCGTCATCTCAATCTTGGTTCGATCAAGCTAACTGCGGCTATCATCACTTGACCAACTGGGGTACCTGCTCGGTGTTCTGCATCATCGGCGAAAAGTCGAAAGCGTCCGGTCTATCATGAGGACGGCACGATCGAAATGCGCGAGATGCTGATCTGGGTCTTACGATCGACGAGGTCTGGCGGATTTGCCATTACCCAAGACCATCCGGTTAGTTCAAGACGCGCTGGAAACCCGCTGCTGGAGACGTGCCGGCTAACCAGGAAGTTGCCTACTAACAGGATCAAATGGACGCGTAAAGCGGGGATTCCATGCAGGAGGGACAATGCTTACCTATCATAAAACGACCGAAGAAGAAAAATACCGCATCACGGCGGGAAGTATGACGGCGACTATGCTGTCTATAACAGCACGCCCCTATGCGCAGCAGAAGCAGACCGGCTTTCGGCTTTGCCAACCCGAAGAATCACTTTTATTCCTTCTATGACGGACGGACCTTGTCGGGTTCATCAATCTCTATGAGGAGGAAACGGAGGTCTTTTTGGCATCGGCGCTGCGCCGGAGCACTGCGGCAAGGATACGGGCAGCAGATGACGCGGATCGCGTGCAGCATCTGCCGGAGTCTGTTTCCGGGAAAGCCCATATCTTGAAGTCCGCAATGGAACCGCCGGGCAGTCCAGCACGAAAAGCCGGCTTCCGCATCGCGAACCGATCCGCCAGACGACCTCTGCCGGTGATGGATCTTTCTATCATATGGTCAAAGACGCCCCTTGACGAGGCGGATCTATTAAGATGCCCTCCCGGAACCTTTACGGTTCCTGGGCAGTGGCGCAGCTCGTCCTTAAGGCGCTCAGCAATATGCAGCACATTTAGTAATTCACGCACTTCCATATCTATTCTCCTTTTCTGATTTAAGACAGAACCAGTTCGATTGCTTCGCGGATGTTGCGCACACGCAGCAGTTCCATGCCGTCGGGCGCTGTAAGATTGCCGGTACCGTGGCGCGGGATAATGCAGGTCTTAAAGCCTGTACGGGACGCCTCGGACAGTGGCGGCGCTGCTGCAATCCTGTCACGGCGCGAATCTCACCTGTCAGACCGACCTCGCCGATGGCCGCGGTCGCCGGGTCGATGGGCTTGTCACGGAAGCTAGACGCGGCTGCAAGCACGAGGGCGAGGTCAGCAGCAGGCTCATCCAACTGCAATCCTCCGATGACGTTTACATACGCATCCGACATTCCGAGATTGATGCCGCCGCGCTTTTCAAGCACTGCCAGCATCAGATTCGCTCGGTTAAAATCAAAAGCCGTCCGCCGTTCGGCGGGGCACGTTGAAGTTCGTCCGCGCGACAAACGCCTGAATTTCAGCAAGAACCGGACGCGTGCCTTCCATCACGCAAGCGACGCAGGTGCCGGGTGCGTTCAGTGGCCGCCCGGCAAGCAGCATTTCCGAGGGGTTCGGTACCTCAACGAGTCCCCTGCCCTCCATCTCAAAGACGCCGATCTCGTTTGTCGAGCCAAAGCGGTTTTTTGCCGCCCGCAGAATGCGGTAGCTGCTGGCGTGCTCGCCCTCGAAAAAAAAGTTCACAGTCAACCATGTGTTCGAGCACCTTCGGGCCAGCGATCGCCCCCTCCTTATTGACATGGCCGACGACGAAGACCGTCACGCCGCTGCTCTTTGCCAGCTGCATGAGCGCCATCGTGCAGTCCTTGACCTGTGAAATGCTGCCAGGGGCAGAGGTATTTTCCGGGCTGTAGAGCGTCTGGATGGAGTCGGCAATGAGAATATCCGGCTGCACCTCGTCAACGGCGCTCAAAATCTCGGAAAGATCCGTCTCCGAGAGAATATACAATTCATTCGACGCGACCTGCAGCCGGTCGGCACGCATTTTGATCTGTTTTTCCGATTCCTCGCCGGAGACATAGAGGATGCGGAGCGTTTTTCCAAGATAGGCGCAAATTTGCAGCAGAAGCGTCGATTTGCCGATGCCGGGCGCACCGCCCACCAGAATCAGCGACCCGCGTACACCGCCGCCGCCTAGCACGCGGTCAAGTTCCTGCATGCCGGTGGAGAAACGAATTTCCTGCTCTCCCGTCACGTCTTTGAGTCTTTTCGGGACGGCGCGCACAATGCCGGAGCGTCCTGCTGCTTTCGCGGCAGGCATTTTTTTATCCTCGAACTCCACAATGGAGTTCCATGCCCCTGCAGGCGGGGCACTGGCCCTGCCAGCGCGGGGTTTCATTGCCGCACTGCTTGCAGACAAAAACGGATTTAGATTTCATTTGCATGCTCCTCCGACAGCCACACGGACAGCGTCCCCGCGATCACGGCGGCCAGCTTTTTTCTGATACTCCGGCTGCAAGAGCCGCTGTTCTTCCTCGTAATTGGATAAAAATCCGCATTCGACCAGCACGCCGGTGCAGCCGATATGCTCCATGAGATACACGCCGTCCGATTTTTGTACACTGACGGCGGTTGCCCGGCTCAAGGCCCAGCGCAAGATTGGCCTGCAGCTGCTCGGCCAGCGTCTGACTGCCGGGCGTTTTCGCGTAGAAGACCTGTGCGCCGTGGTACTTGCCCTCGGTGAAGAAGTTCTGGTGCACGCTCAGAAGCAGCGCGTTTTCCGTCTGGTTCACCGTCTCGGTGCGGTTTTTGATGTCCGAGACCTTTTTTCTCCGAGATCGTGCTGCAGCCGTCTGAATAGACGGCCGTATCAGTCTCGCGGATCATGCTGACCCGCACGCCGCACAGGCGCAGAAGGTCGCGCAGGCGCAGCGAAATATCCAGATTCAGCGCTGCCTCCGACGTGCCGGAAACGCCGGTCGCGCCACCGTCCTCCCCGCCGTGCCCCGCGTCGAGCACGACGGTCGTTCTGCCGGGCTGCATAGCCGCCGTCTGCGCGCTTCGATGTGTCAGAACGGCGAAGACGCAGAAATACAGAACGGTCGCAAACAGCATGACCGGCATCATGATCTCTACCCATTTTTTCATATGATCACCCCATACAAGCGTATGAGGGACAAGAAAAGTATAGCATGGATTTTTCGGTTTGAAAAGGTCGATTATGCGTCCTGAAAGACAGGCTGTACGGCTTCGCCCCAAAGCTGCGCCGCGGCTGCCTCTGCAAAACCACGCTCCTCCTGCGAAAATGGGCGGAACTGCATGATAAGCAGGTGCTTTCCGCTGTGCTTCCAGCGGCCCGCTACGCTGCCGTGCAGCAGCACCGGCGGCATGACGATGCCGGACAGACTGAAAATGCCGCGCAGATACTCCTGCGGAAGAAATATACTCTGCTTTTTTTCTCATAGCCCAGCACCAGCGGGTCGAAGCCTGCCAGCAGCAAGCAGTCCGGAATCGCCTGCTCCGGCATTCTGCCGGAATGCAGGCTGAAAAAGCCGCTGTCCCTCGCATTCAGCTACTTCCACGGGAAGCCGGGCCAGCCGCTTTTTGATCTCCGCCTGCGAGGAACCGAAATAATAGGCTGCGTCCCGGATGGAGGCCGGGCCGTAATTCGTAAAATACCGGCGTGTCTGCTCCAGCAGCGCATCGCTCCTCCATCGGCGTAAACGCAGGGCAGAGGCGGAATGCCTTTTCCTCGCTGACCATACCGCAGAGGAATCCGCGTTCGCAAAGTTCGCGTATCCCTCCGCCCCAGGGATGGAATATGCTGCCCTCCTCCGCCTGTGTCATTCCGGCAGCGCGGCAGCGGTCTTTCAGCGACTCCCGTGTCAGCGGCCCCTGTGCGAGCGCATCGACAATCAGGTCTGAAAAATATGCTTGCCGCTGCGGCGTAAGTGCCCAATCCGGGCGCTGGTTCCAGAAGGATGGGAGCGTCAATCCCGGCTCCGATACTGGCAGCCGCTGTGCAGGAACAGCGGAAGGTCGGCTTCGGCAAAGATGTGCATTGTGCCGCGAAGTGTCCAGCCTTTCACGGGCCGTCAGCCGCATGCGCATTGTCATACGCTGCGCAGCGCAGCCGCATGGCGTGCAGTGCGTTGGAAAGGAACTGCGCCTGAAAGCCGTTCATGGCGCGAAGCACTCTCATCCGCTCCCCCGCATGCAACAGATACTGATTAGACAGGCGCAGAAGCACCAATTCATTTCGCTCCATACATTCTCCTTTTGATATGCGCAGCCCCCGGCGCTTTTTAGCAGACCGGGGGCCGGTATGTCATGATTTGATCGTCAGATGATGCGCCGCCCGCACAGGAAGCGGGTCTTGTAATACGATTCGTCAAGCGAATTGACGCGGACGCCCGTGGACGGCGTAGAAGCGTGAACGAAGTTGCCGCCGCCGATATACATGCCGACATGGTTCGCATAACCACTGTAGCCGAAGAAGACGAGGTCGCCGACCTGCAGGTCGCTGCGGGAAACATAAGTACCCTGCGTCATCTGGTCGTTGGCAACGCGCTTCATGGAGTATCCGTACTGCGTCAGGACATAGTACATGAGGCCGGAGCAGTCAAAGCCAGTTGACGGACTCGAGCCGCCCCAGACATAGCTGTAGCCAACGAAGCCCATGGCAAAATTCGCAATCTCGCTCGCCTTACCGGAACCGGAGACGGTTCCTCCGCTGCCGGAACCGGAGCCGCTGCCCGGTGTGACGGTACTGTCCTTCTCGTCCGAGAGCAAATCCGCACGGACGTAGGCCGTGATACCGTTATACTTGATGCGATACCACTGGTGGCCATCGGAGGTCGTGGTCGTGATGCCGGTAACGGTGACAGCCGCATTGTAGCTCAGCTCGCCGACCTTCGTGCTGCCAGTCGTCCAGGAATCGCGGACGTTGATATATCCTGTCTGGCAGACATACATGGTTTTGTTGATGCTTGTAACGGTAACATTCAGATTGATCTGATCGACAACGACCGTCGCGCTTTTGACATTCTCATCATAGAACCACTGGATAGTCTTATAGCAGCGCAGAAACATCGTCATGGCTTCCTGCCGACTGGCGTTGCTCTTAGGGTTCAGATAAGTACCATTTCCAAGCTTTGTGCCCTGTACATAGGAATAGCTTACGCAGATCTGCGCAGCTTCCTTTGCCCATGCAGAAATCGAACCAGCATCGGCAAATCCGCTCAGTGCACCGTCGGTCGCCTTGGGAGAAAAATGCCGCAGCCGTGCAGAAGTTCTCGATGAGTTTGAAAAACTCCTGCCGCGTCAGAAGCTGATTTGGGCGGAACGAGCCGTCCTCATAGCCGTTGACAATGCCGTACAGATGCGCCTTAATGATGTTTTGGTCCGACGTATCCGTAAAGCCGCTGAAGGTTTCGTTTGACATATCGATGTCGTTGCCGGTGGCCTTTTCAAACGCATAAACGGCCAGTTCACACATCTCGCCGCGTGTGATGTTCTTTGTCAAGTCAAGACCATTGAACGACTCCGGCATCAGACCAAGCTTGTTGATCTCATCATAGTTTGTTTGGAACCAGCTGCTGTATTTGTTGTTCGCACCAAGCGCAGCAGCGCTCATGGACAGAAGCAGCACGGCACACAGCAGCAGGCACAGAAATTTTCTTCCCTTTCGCATGGTTTTACAGACTCCTTTTTCGCGTTCTCTGACTGGAACGGTGTGTTTTCAAAACAATTCGACAGCATTATATCAGATTATGACAACCAATACAAGTACAATTTTGTAAATCTTTCGTAACCAGTTGAGTTTTGCGAAAAAATATGATATAAGTGTGACATGAAATTACGAGTAATGATCGCAGTGCTTGCTTGCAAGCTCTGCCGGGCCCTGATCCGCTTGCTGGGCAGAGGCGGCACGGATTTTCCCGGGCGTGTGGCGCTCAAACTCTGCCCAAACCTGCTGGGTGAACTTGCAAAGAACGTGACGACGGTGATCGTCACGGGCACCAACGGAAAAACCACGACCTCGCGTATGATCGAGCAGTCATGGCAGGACGCTGGAATCTCTTACTTTGCAAACAAATCCGGCGCGAACCTCCTGTCCGGCGTCACGGCGGAATTCGCCGTCCACTCCACGCTCACAGGCCGCTGCAAATATTCGCATGCGCTCATCGAGGCGGACGAAGCGGCGCTGAAATTCATCAGCAAGTACGTTGATGCAAAGGTGATCGTATACACGAACATCTTCCGCGACCAGCTTGACCGCTACGGCGAGGTCACGCATACGCTCGGAAAGCTGCGCATCGGCGCGCAGAACAGCCCGAACGCCGTTTTGTGTCTGAATGCAGACGATTCGCTCATTACGAGTCTTCACAACGACGTGCCAAACCACGTTATTTTCTATGGTATCAACACGCCGCTCTATGAAACGCAGGTTTCGGAACTTTCCGACGCGCCATACTGCATCAAATGCAAGAGCGAATACGAATACGACTTCGTGACCTACGGCCATCTGGGCGGTTATCGCTGCCCACGCTGCGGCTACGCCCGTCCGAGGCCGGATATTTGCGTCAGCAAGGTTGTTCTGAGCGACGAGGAGCACTCCGAGGTTGTCTTCCGCGACGGCGAAACAGAGATTCCCGCGACAGTCAATCTCCCGGGCGGATACAATATCTATAATGCCTGTGCGGCTATGGCGGCGGCTAAAGCCATGGGGCTGGATCTTTTCAAAAGCGGCGCAGTCGCTGTCACGCTTTGCCTGTGGTTTCGGGCGCATGGAGAAGTTTGAGATCAACGGTACGGATGTGCGCATGATTTTGATCAAAAATCCTGCAGGCTGCAACCAGGTGCTGAGTTTCCTGACGCAGCGCAGGGCACCGTTCGTCTTTGCCGCATGTCTCAACGACCGGACGCAAGATGGCCGCGATGTCAGTTGGATCTGGGACGTGGCTTTTGAGCGCCTGACCGAGATGGGCGATACGCTTGCAGAGGTTTATCTGTCCGGCACGCGAGCAGAGGATATGGCACTGCGCTTCCTCTACGCCGGATTCCCGAAGGAGAAGCTGCATGTGCAGAAGGACTACGGAAAGCTGATGGAAGAGGCGACGGCGCACAAGCTGCCGGTCTTCGTCATGCCGACGTACACGGCCATGCTGGCTCTGCGCAGCACGATCAGCAAAACGTATGGCTAAAAGCAATTCTGGGGAGTAAGCTATGGAACTGAACATCTATCATTTATATCCCGACGTTCTGAATCTCTACGGCGACCGTGGAAACGTTCTTTGTATGCAGCGGCGGCTGGAATGGCGCGGCATGCAGGCTAATGTTTTCCCTGTTCCTATCGGGACGAAATTCATTGCAAAAGGACTGCGACCTGAT
>VOFG01004122.1_pt1 | contig 19766 bp, 28 predicted proteins | sample 5384171 | NCBI WGS metagenome assembly VOFG01 (sample SAMN12384726, study PRJNA508395) | human gut metagenome | isolation source: healthy gut F | host: Homo sapiens
TGCATGGATGTTATCGCTCCCGGCATCTCACATCAGGTGGACGTTCAAGGATGAAAACACATTCTCATCCCATCAATCCTATCCTTACCGATCCTGGCGCATCTGCGGCACGGCGCAATGCGTAACTGTTCCTTATGTCCGATGAAATCATCATATTCAGTTAATGTGTCCTTATTGTAGACACACTCTTAGTATAAAAAGGACTTTTGATTTGACTAGACTATTTATTCCGCAGCATTTACCACGGTTTATCGCAAGAAAATATGAAAACTTCTGAAAGCACGAACAAGGCGGTGGCCTGTAAGCCACCTTTGACATTTTTCTAAATATTTTTACTTTTTTTCTCTAATGTTGTCTGGCAGATCCGATATTGAATCTTCTGATTTATATGTTACTGTAGAATAACTTTTTTCGTTTGTCTGCTTTGAAAAAATGTATTTTACCTCATATAGTTCTTCAAATCTGCTAGTATAGGGAACCAGACAATCATCAATCAAAGTTCCTGTCTTGTCCCGATTCGGTCCACATAAAAGAACAAATTGAAAATTAGTTACTCCTATTTTATATATAGCCGTTATCGTCACTATGTCTGTCGCAATCATTACATTGGTGCATGTAACCTTATACAAATTCTCCAAATGATTGATTTTTCCTTTCCGCCAGATCATACGGATGCGTCTTATCAAACATCACTTCACTTGGTCTTAATCCTTTTTCTTCTTTGCATGAAGGAAAAAACCTTTTTGCTTTTAAATTAGTCTTCACTCCGGTTAAATGTAAGAACGAAGAACTCTTAAAGACGATTTCAGCATATCTGTCCTCATATACATAAAGAAAAGTTCTTCCTGCTAAATGTTTTTGATAATTAATCGCTGCACTATGTATTTTCTTTAATAATTTTATTTTCCCATCTTTATTCTCTCTTTCTTTCCTTCACTACGCCACAAAAAAAGGGAAGCTCTCGCTTCCCCTTAGAATCACCACTGGCAGTTTGCTTAAGCTGTTACCCTCAAGCCAATCGCATATGACCTAATCCTCATATTGGATATGGCATTTTCCTCCAGGATACTGTGCCACGCAGTTTGTTATAACCGAAATTATAACATAGCCACAAATCTTTACATCCTTTGTGTGGATGTCCAGTGCTTTCTATCTATTATATTATGAAGAAATTTCGATTTTGTCAATCAAATTTCTTCATATACAATATTTTATGTACTAAGTGAAACATACTTTTTAAATCTTCTTTTCTGCAATCGTTCTTAAACTCTGCAAAAACTCAAACAATATCTCCTGATATTCCACCGGAAGCAATCTTGATTCTTGGATCAGTTCAATCTCCTGCATTTTCTGCAGTACCAGAATCTGTTCATTCGTTTGAAACAATTCAAAAGGTTCAATGCTCATTCCATGACTTACCTTAACAATATTACTTTCCCGAATATCATAATCTTCTTTTCTGAGTATGTCAAACGTACTTTGCGACATTCCGCTCTTTATGAAAATCTGTACTTTGACATTTTTGTTGCTTCTAAATATTGAATTAGTTTTTCTCGGACTATGCTCTTATACATCTTTCAAGCATCCACATCCTTCCTGTGACCACAAGTAAAGTATACACTGCCCTTTTATTGTATGGTAGACTATTTGTTCCGTGGTAAGTACCACGGTAATCCGTGATATTCTTTTTTTACAACCAATCACATAATACACTTTGAAATTTCCACTTTTTTGGAATTTTCGACTAATCCTGTTATTTTTGTGCTTTTTGATATAGTTCTATAATGCATCTCGCCCGATAACACAAAAGTTCAATAATGGAAGGATCGGATGTCGTCTCAATTCTTATATATTCTGTAAGATTTATAATCCAGTTACAGATAGCGGTTTTCGTTGAAACAATCCTCATCCGAAAAACATTGTCCTGCGCTTTCATTTTTGCTGTGATCCGAAATTCCAGTTCCACCGCTTCCACCAGTGTTTCATCAACCAAAAGTGTAGCACTGACTGGCTCTTCATATGACATACGTGGATGCTCTTCCAAATACTTTGAGATTTCAAAAACTCGTCAACACTTTCTACAGAATAAAAATCTCGCCCACGCTCAAAGTTCATTTCCACCTGCTCCATCCGGTCGATTCGATAATGCGACAGCGCATCCCTTCCATCTGTATTGCAGATCAAGTAATACCAGCCTCCGCTAATGATCAAAAAATACGGGGATACTTTTAAACACTTTATCTGTCAGTCTCCCATTTTTTCGATACCGGAATGATACTGTTCTTGATCTTTTAATCGCTGTCCCGATTTCAACTAAGTAATTATAGATAGACGCATTTTTTGTTCTCTTTATCATTTCACGGTACTTCACAAATTCAAACCAGCTGCCAAAATATTTGCTGGCACATCGTTTCAACTTTTCAAGCAGCCTTTTGGCGCAATTATTATCTATCCCCGGAGAAAATAAAATACTATCATGCAGCATGCGAATTTCTGTATCAGTAAACAATCTACCATTCAGATAATAGGTTTTTATATAACCGCCCGATTGGTTTGGGTTTGCAACCGTTCTTTCACATATTTGCAATTCCTTTTGTCCATCCGGTTTCCATTGTGTTTCTTGAAAAAACAAGTTCAGCTGACGAATATTCGATGAAACCAGTTTTTGTAATCCCAATCTTGTCATTCTTCTTTCTGCTTCAAAATCCTCTTCCAATCGATTGCAGATAAAATCCATAGTAACCATGTTCTCCTTATCTGCGTGCTTCCATAAGATTCTAAGTATCAATAACGGAATCATCTTCTTACTAGTTGTTTTCCCCATATCTAATCTTCCCCTTTTTGCTCAGAATTCAATCTTCCCATATGTAAAAGAAAAGAGGAATCATGTTTCTGACAACACGTTCCTCTCGAACCTTTACTGTTTACTCCAACATTAAATTTATTGGACGTTACTTAACTTTACTTTAATAAGAATTGCTGTATTCCATAACAATTGTCGACTATGTCATCACATAAATAATGCTTAATCTGCTCCGATAAGTGTACTGCATAACTTGGCTTTACACCGATCCCATTCATCTATGAAAACTATAAAACGATTTCCCAGCGTCCATCAATGGCAACAGTGCCTGCACTTTCCTATGCCATTAGTAAATCATATAAATACACTAAATTCTTATTGCTAGGCAAAATATCTTCGTTTAAAGCCCGTATCAGATTTTCTGAATTCTGTCTGTCACTGCCTGATCTCTGCTCTGCCACCTATGATTAAACATCATGCCTTTTTATTATCCAAACAAACGATAACTATCATCTTTCTCTCCAAAAACAACAAAAGACTCAAGGCTCAAATAAATGAGCCAAGAGTCCCTGCCTATTTCATGTTATACATGACTAAACTTCCATTTTGTCCTGCAACATCATCAAGACGTCGTCTTATTCTGTTATGTTCTACTCTTTCTTTCCCCAACTCCTTACAGTAGCCTAACCTCCCATGTCATAAGGCGTCTCCTTTACTTCAGGATCCTTAATTCCTTCTGTTCTGCTTATCCATAAAGGGACATCAACTCCTACGCTGAGTCTCTGCTCTGATGGAAATAAATCTGACTTGGCTCTCTATGTTTATGAAATTCTTCTGTTCCTTCCAGCTTTTGTATTGTCTGGGTGATTCGAAACGCCTTACATCGCCCACTTCAGCCAGAAATTCAGCCACCGTGATCACTCCTATACCTTTGATGGCAAGCATCTGCTCTCTTTCAGGTATCTTCCTTCCTGCACAACTTTTCTATCGTCTCCATAACGGCATCAAACTGTGCCTTTTCGTACTCGTAATCCTCTAGCAACAGTTTCATTTAAACAAAATTTAGCAAAGAATATATTTTAAAATTATTCAAATAATGCAGTTCTTTCCACAAATGATCCTGTTCTAAATATTTACTTTTACATAATCCAAAAGATTATTAAAAGGCTTTCGATTCAACATCGTATCATCTGTCATTCTGAATTCTTCTTTAACAACAGAAGTCTCTCCATTAACGAGCAGATAGTGTCGTTCTTCATAATCGTACTCTTTAAAATTTTTATGGATATTAGAATACTCCACTTGATAATAAAAGGAAAATTCCTCTGGAGGTACAGCCTCCGTATTTATCATCTCACAATGATTGTAATGCCCATTCCAACTTTCATAACTTCCACTCCAAACTGCATTAAAATCATCACCATTTTTTCACGTTTTCGGATAAACACTTTTCTTTGTCAAGATTCTCAATTCCCAGTTCCTCTGAAAACCTATCTAAACAATCTCTGAGAACCTCCTTTACCTTCTCACAGGAATGATAAAATTTTGCATTATAATACACAAACTTACTATCCTGCACATTTACTGCATTTTGCCGATTAAGTGCCCTACCTTCAACAATGTTACTAGACACGGCATCCTGCACCGCTTCTACTGTTAAATCACAATACATTGTATTTAAAAATTCTTTCTCGTCATCTTTATCCAGCCAGCCGCCAGAAACGGCTTCTTCATATGCATTACGTATCGTATTTGATATTGCCGTGTCCAATTCAACATCAGAAATCTTTCCCTGATAAAAGGCAGTAAGATACTCTTTGCGCTGATCACTGTCTTTGACACTACATTGCAACAACTTACTTTCTTTTCGCTGCATTGCCACCAGTGCTTTCCCGCTTTCTTTGAAGAATCTGCCGTTTTTCTCTCCTTTATTATTTACATTTGTAACTTGAGACTGTTCATAACTAACAATTAAATTATTTACTGATGGTATAGAAATCCCCCATGCTTTTTTTCCATTGTTGTATCCTCCTTTTCAACAAATTCCATGACCTTACATATATTAGTCACCAATTTCATAGTAAAATTCAACTTCAAATCCCGGTGTAATTGTAATTGCATCTTCAGAGTATGCTTCAATTTCCCAACGCCCTTTAAGATGCGTACTGGACTATTTACACTCATTGTAAACTCATGAGTTATAGAATCCGGTACAGGTATGCCAAACATTATAACTCTGGTCTTAAGTCAATATGTGGACACCGTCAAAAGTGGACACCGACGATTTTTACGCCGCACCTTCTGCATGAACTGCATCCGGTGTCTTGTAGCCTAAGCTACTATGAGTCCGTCGATGATTATACCAGGACTCAATATATTCAAAAAATGCTCTTGTAAGCATCGTTTGAATCCTTATAAATCTTGCAATAGGCTTCTTCCTTCTTCAAGAGAGAATGAAAAAGATTCTATGCATGAATTATCGTAAGGACAGCCCTTACGACTAAACGAATGGTGGATTTTCTTTTTAACAAGATACTTTTCAAACTGGTCGCTAGTGTATTGTGTTCTAAGTCACTATGCAGGATTATTCCTGATGTGTCGGAGACATTTAGACAAGCGTTTTCAACAGCCTTAACTGCAAGATCTGCGGTCATAGTTGTTCCATAAGCCCAGCCAATAATCTTGCGACTATAGAAATCCATTACAGATGCAAGATATGTCCATCCATCTTTTGAGTATGGATATAAGTAATATCTGTGCACCATTTTTGATTGATTCCAGTGGCTGTAAAGTCCTGTTTCAATATATTTTCTTTTTCAGTAACAGGTTTGTTATCTGAAAAATGGCGATATTTCTTGATTACAATTGAATGGATTCCAAGCAATGCCATTCTTCGCTGTACTCGTTTTAAACTGACATGCCAGCCGTTTTCGAGTAATTCGTGATGAATTTTAGGGCTCCATAACGTCTCTTTGTATCATAGTAAATCGCTAAGATATCATTATCGAGTTTCTGGTTTTCAGCATCTCGATTAGATTTTACATGGTTAAGATATTTGTAATAGGTGCTACGGTTTATTCCAAGTACCTTGCACATGATCTTAACAGGGTAGCGGTCTTGATATTTCGTTATGAAGGATACAAATTCATCTATTGTTTTTCTGGCGAATATGGCTGTAGCTTTTTTTAGTATTTCATTCTCCATCTCAAGTTGCTGCACCTTCTTTTGCAGCTCCTTGTAATCCTTGAGTGAAACTGATTGATTCTCCTCAATCTTGATTGATGGAGCATAAAGCTTCTTCCATTTGTAAATTGTTTGCTCGACTAAGCCATATTCTTCTGCGAGCTGTGCAACGGGTTTTCCCGCCAGGTACAAGTCAATGATTTGTCGTTTGAATTCTTCGGTATATCTTTTTACCGTTGTGGCATAGTGAAACACATCCTTTCTAATAAATATTTTAATGTGTCGCACTTTTCGTGTCCACTAATTTATACTAACATCCTCTCCGTAAAATTGCGGACACGGAATTTTGTTATAGCAACTAGTGGGCGCTTTCACTATTATCCTTAGGGAGTTATCCGTTTAACAAGTGCCGTATCTGGAACACTTCCATCTTGTAAATTGAAAGCCAATACATTCGAGAAACCTTTTTCTGGTATAGATAATGTTTTTCCTGCATAAAAAGTATCTATACGTGAATTTAATATCGGATCTCCTATAGCCAAATGATATGAATAATAGTCCTCTTCAAAATCATCTATTGAACCTACAGAATATACCTCCACAAAATAATCTTTTCCTATTTCCAATTTTTTCTTTAAACTGCCTTTTCGCCTTTTGAACACACGAAAAGCCCCCCCCATCCATTCTATTCTTTGGGCATAGTCATCTCTCTTTGAATCATATTGTATCTTCTTATTCTCATTATAAATACAAAATCTCAAATTAGCTTTTCTAGTACATAGCGTAATTGTCTGACCCACATATTTAAAATGATAAAAATATCCTTTACCAATTTCTCCTGGTATGTACTCACCCAGAATAAGGTTACCACCTTTTTTCGTACTTTCTGAGTAAAAATCTTTTGTACGGTTCTACATCAACAGAATTCTCTTTTCCACCTAATAATTCCCGTGAATTTTGAGCATTACCAGTTACCAATCTATACGAAGTGTCATTTTCATACTTAACTTGGTTCACTCTAATATTATATAGGTGTACCTTTGAATCCTCTCGAGGGTTATCAATTGTTATCCACCTTTTATAATTTACACGACTATTTTCATCACGCCATCCTATAAGTTTCTCATTGATTTTCTTTCCATTCTCATCAAATACATCAAAGCGAATTGCACTACGACCCGAAACTCTGACAAGCCCTATCAGAATCTGAGAACATGTCGAGAAATCAGCCTTCAAACCATATGTTGTATTGACGAAATCTTTATCCATAGCAATTTCACCAAGTTCTGTCATATTACCAATAGTATACGCTAACGCCTCACTTTCCTCACGATCTATTGTCTTTATTTGTAATATATATAGTATCCCCAACTTCAACCGATGGTACATAAATTTCTGTACTGTTACCATCTGATACCACTTGTGCTAATATACTATTTTTCTCTTCACTATCATAAACGTAAATAACATCACCCTTTTTGCGTATTTAAGATTGTTAGTTTTCCAACAGTATTTGCATCTTCTTCAATAACTCCTACTCTCATAAAAATTGATTCTTCTTCATAACTTGTTCCAGAAAACGAGCTTTCAGCGTAACCTGGTATTTTAATGTAGTATATAAAGTACCTTTTTCTTCCCCCAACACCCTATTATTAGGAAACTCTATTCTTGCCCGATTGTTTTCTATGATTGTACTGCCAATCTTCACATATTCTTTTGTATTATCCTCTGTTGTTTGATACTGGTACACAGAAAAACTGTCCCCTCCGGTATAGCCTTGTCTTCAGTATAACTAATCCAATCCGAGTAAATACCAGCATTGTTCTCAATTTCCACCTTTCCATTAAGAGTTGTACAACTTCTCGCTGTCGGCAGTTTCACCTCTGTTCGTTCACTTTCATAGCAACCTTTATTCTGTATTGTCACAAAAATACTTTCTGTACCCACTGGTAATTCAAACACTTCATTATCATTTACCTTCACATCCGTAGTCTCAGCATTCAGGTACACTTTCACAATATCATCAGCTGCCTTTTTAGGTACTCGCACTTTTACTTTACATTTTGATATATCTTCCCATATCAAATCGTTATCAATGACAACTTGACTTTCTCCTAACTTTGGACTGGTTTTTTCCCTTCATATGAAACCGGGATCAAGTCTGACTCTCTTTTTTGTAGGATATTTTACTGACACATACAAAGTTCCTGGTTCCAGTCCCAACTTATTACTCAAACTTACACTGTAGTTTTCTCCTTGCAATTTTGAATAAGACACTGTTCCACTATAAAGAACCGTCGACTTATCTTGATCTGCAAATATTTTCAAAACTAAGGTTGCTCTTATTATCCTCCTGCTCTGCATACTGCAATTCTTCAAAACAAAGCGAATCCCCACATCGGCAATATAATTGTTTACATATATTTTTTATATGCTATCTTTGATTTTGGTGCAGGAACCGGAACAATACGAATTGGAGCACATTCATATTTATCGGGGAACACGCACAGTAACATATAATGCTTCATAATTCATAATATTCTTAATCGATATGCTGCCACTTGTGTTAATCGTAGCTGATGTAATTTTATTTGTTTTGTTTTCATCAGAATAAACTTCAAACTTAGTATTTGATTGGGCACCAGAAATCTCTAACAAGTCATTTCCTGTTTTATCAATAGCTTTTATAGATAAGTCTGGCAAATCCGTATTTTGCGAACCATAGCTCGTAATTCCTGCTTTTGGTATATTAATTTTTGTTTTTTGCTTACTATCATATTGGTTCGGTCGTTTTACCTGCAAATAAATGCAATCTACGCCTGCTGGATTTGCAAACCCCAATGTAACAGAGTCTGAAGTCGCAGAACAGGTTGCACTTGGCCAATTGACTATATGAACCATTTGCTAATAACTTATATGCATATACAATATCCCCTGAACACAGCTTATTAAGTGTCACATATAGTTTTTCAGAAGTACCCGTATACTTGTTTACAATCAGAACATCCTCTTCGTTAATTATCGGACTATATTTTTCTTCTTCGTATAATATTGGAATCAACTCAGATTCTGTTTGAGTTGGATATTTGTAACTCAAATATGCAGTACCACTATTTTCTTTGAGTTTTTTCCCAATACTAACAGAATATGTCTTATTCCCTTGTAAATAACTATATGAAATTGTCCCTGAATACAATTTCTCTTTTTTGTCCTTATCTGCATACAAGGTAAAAGTAACATTTGTGTTCTTAAAATCATCTTCTGTATATTTCAAATTAGTAAATTTTATATAATCATTTGTGCCTGAATTATTCTCTAATATAACATTTCCATCCAATATCTGTGTTTTCTCTGCTAAAACTGGTGTGATTGGAATAACTGCGCTTTCATATTTATCTGGTGCTCTAAGAGTCACATAAACTGTACCATAACTCAAAATATTAGTAATACTAATACTTCCTTTCGTATTTATCGTCTGCGATTTTATTTTTTGTCTTCGAAGCATCTGTATATAGTGTGACAACTGTACTAGTTCCAACTCCTGAAATTTCTACAACATCGTTACCCGTTTGATCCTTTGCCACAATTTTTACGTCTGGATAATCAGAATCTGCTTTACCAAAATCTGTAACTCCGGCTTCTGGGACAATTACCTCTTGTTTCTCTATACTTTCGTATTGATTTTTCTTTTTCTGAGTAAGATATAACTTATCAAGACCAGTGGTTCTTGTGTAATTTCCAGTTACCGTTCCTTTACTTCTACACAACAAACTTCCCAATTGCGTATATGAACCGTTTGTTCCTTGCTTATAAACATAAATGTAATCTCCATTAGATAAATTATTAACTGTAACATATATTTTCTCGCTCGTTCCATTATATTTGTTTTCTATTACCACATTAGACATATCAAGAGGCGAACTTGTTTTCTCCTCCTCATAATCCAATTTAATTACTTCTGACTCTTCTTTTGATGTATATTTAAAGGTTAAATATACACTCCCAGCCTCTTTTCCCAAAATATTACCTATATTCCACGAATAATCTTTTCCCCTAAAATTTGTATAACCAATAGTGGATGATTTGAGTTTACTAAGTTTTTTCTTTATCTTTATATAAAGTAATAGTACAATTAGTTGTTTTATCTTCTTCATTTATATAGTTAAGATTTTTTGAATTGTATGTAGTCATTTACATTCGAGTTGTTTTCAACAACAATTCCGTCATAAGATATCTCTGTTTTTCCTGTAGTTGAAGCCTCTAATATTGGAGAATGTATATTCACCAAACTAAATATAAGTATCAAACATAATCCCCTGTTTACATAATTTCTTCATCTTTTTCCTCCATTTCTTACTTTAAATCCTATTTATAGTTTTTTACATTTATCTATTTCTACAAGTGAATTCGACAGATTTTTCTCCTATGTTAACCCTCGGTGCACGAACACTCCCTTTTAGTGCACGAAATCTATATAAGGAATTTTTTTCATGTTCAAATGTACCCCGCCGACCTTCTCGTTTTGTAAACGACTTTCGCATTTTGAAAGTAGCATTCAAATTTTGTACCCCTATTTTCACTTTTGTTATGAGTTCCCCATTTTTTCAGAAGTTCTGGCATAAGGTTGATGTCTCTGGCGGCAGCCTTCTGACATCCTAACTTCTGTGTCAGTTCTTCCCCGTAATAAAAGTGGAATGCACTCCCGTTATCCATGAATATCACCGGAAACAACCTTATGAAGTCTGATGGTCCCAACTTCTGATACAGTCCATCGTAAATGTCGATTACGGACTGTGATGTTTTTTCCGTTGCCTGCCAGTGTGCCCCCACTATAACACAAAAGGCAGGGGAATCCTGCCCTCTGCCTTTGTACTGCCAATTTCACTGTCATCTGTTATTCTGTTTGTAAACCGAGATTTCCTCTCAGGCGGGGATCTCAGTTTTCATTTGAAGAGATAAAGGAAGATAAAAAACAGTTGCTTAAAAAGCCAAACAACTGTTTTTCAAATTAATGTTTCTTCAATATGTTGCCAACACGGAATATTGATAATTATCCAGATATTGTTTATACCACTCACTTCCATAATCAAAAGAAATATCCTGCCCCAGATCATGTAAACCAGCAGATGAGTATCCAATAGATAACACCATATCCGGCACATTTTGCCAGCCCCACTCTGCCACTTCCTGAATACAGCCACAGACAGCCTGTGCATAATCCTCTTTTTGCCTCATACGGAAAAATTGGATCTTTCCATACTTCCTCACGGATCACCGTTTTTATATCTGTCCCATCTTCTGTGTAATATGTGCCATTCTCTTCCTTTAACTCATGCAATTGATAACCTGTGTATCTGTACACCTCTCTATAAGCCCAAGTTTTGTCAATACTCAATTTATTACTTATCTGAGTACTATGAGCACCATCCTGCTCCGAAAACCAGTTAATTTGCTGCCAAAGATGCTTTCCGTTTTCCCCTTGATTTAGTACAGATTCCATTTTTCCCTTGATTGCAGCATCCTCACAATCCACGGAAATGTAATAACTGTAAGGATCTACCCGAAAAAATGTACTGTGAGGCTTCTCCTACTTCAATTTTATTTTTTGAAAAAAATAAAATTGAGCTGTGCATCACACAACTGTCTATAGTAAGAAATTTGAGAAGCATTTATTTCATCATATTCAAGCGTCAAATTGTTTATCCGAAATACCGAGTCAAGCATATTCGCACCTACCACTTTTCCTCTTTTTAACATGGACATTTCATTTCGATACCCAATACTTCTTTCTTCTCTGGTTAAATCTGATGTAAACCACGGACAGGTAGGATCATAATACTTTCTCTCAATATAAAGTTCCGGGTCATCATGCTTCTTGGCTTCTTCTATCAATTTACTATATTTATCTGTAAGTATTTGATAGCACACTTCACCTGATGACACATAAGGACATTTCTGCCTAGAACGTGTAATCTCGTCACCCGCATTCTCAAGCGTTTTCTGGTTAGCCTCTCTTGCAGCTTCAAAATATGACGCAATATCAACAGTCTGGTCAAACTTAATATTCTCTGACTGACCATAAATCTGAGCTGTCTTTTGAATTTCCATTGCTTCCGAACTAATCGTTAAACAATCTCGTTTCGTAGCCACATTCTTTTTGTGCACGCAGCCGCTTTTCGACATCCTTGTGCTCATTTTGAAAAAGTAATCGTAACACTGCTTCCTGTTGTTTCAGCCTGATTATATCTGTCATGACAGAGCCTCCTATTTATAGAGTTCATAATTTGTATCGGCTAAATCATATTCCCAATCTATTTCTATTGAAATATTTTTCATAGTTGATGATGCCGGAGATAATACATTATAGCAAAACATCCATTGCTGTTTTGCCGGAATCAAATCATCTGCAGATATGCCAAAATAACCACTGGACGCACTAGCTACTGTCGATTCATACCAAGTTCCTACCGAAGCTGGCATAATCTTGTGTCTTACATTCCCCTGGCTTGGAGACTGAGTACCTTTTGTTCTAACAGAAGAAACAATCGCATTAGGTGGTATAGATGTGTCGTTTGTAAGGTTTCGACTTAAAATCGTGGAGTCCGTTCCAGCATAATTAACTCCTGATGAAGTAGCAGGATTTCCACTGTTTCTTGCTGTACCAGAAAAATTAAATGTTCCATTACCCTTCCGAATTCTTTTCATACATTGTAAGCTCAAAATAGAATACACCTATTGATGTTTCAGGTCTATGAAGATGAATGTAATATGTTTGAGTGGAAGAAGTGGTGTTATCAATATTAAACGCAACAAATTTTGTTCCCGTACTACTTTCTAATATCTCATCAGAAATATTTTTCCAATCAACTCTTGTATTATCTCTAAATAATTCAAAAGTAGCCTCTTCCATTCTATTGCTATAACTGCTGCGAAGATAAATTCTCTTGCCTGCACCTAAGGTAAACTTATACCACTTATCAGTTTCTTTCTCTTGAACAGTGGTTCCTACATTGGTATTATCATAATATGATCCCCAATTATATGCCTCTTCTTTTGTCGTGTATCCCCTCGTTATATTTGCCGCATTAGCTACTATAGCAGGTTTAATAACTGGAACTGCAGACAATACAAATACAAATGATAATACAACAGCTAAGACTTTTTTGTAATTTTTTCATAAATAAAGTTCCTCACTTTCTTAATTGTAATATTTTGTGTCGCTTACTATATATTGATTTTCTTCTTTTGTGACAACATTCTATTTTAATTCTTCTGGCAACTTAGGTTCATATGCTCTACCTGAACACTGGCAATTTGCAAATATCATTGCCACTACTGCCATTACACTAAATACTAAATTAGAGCATTTAGTTAAGAATGCTTTCTTTATTTTCACATCGCCACCCCCCCTTTCTACTACAAGTTAGAAATCTCATTTTACTATATAAGCAAACTATGCTTACTTTTACAAATGATAATATATTTGTTTTTATTCTACGTCAATACACCGTGCACGAATCCCCCTTATCAGTTCCTGAATTGCTGAATTCTCGATATGTGTAATTTGACATTTTGACCTTATTATGATATAATGATACACAATTTGTTTTTTAGTGGCATTATATTGGGAGGCTTTATGTTGTCAATTTATCTTTGGGAAATATTTGTAAACATCATAGAAAATACGATCGTTGCTTATTTACTGTTTCATCGTCTTACATTAAGAAATTCTAAGTATTATATAGCGCTGTTTACTAGTTTTGTGCTTTTTTCAAGCATCTTAGTTTCTTATTGCAATTTTATCAAATCAACACTACTGCAACTCTGCTCGCCCTTTTTCTTTTTCGAATGATATTTATATTTCTATGTTTTAGAAATACATTCTCTGAAAAAACTTTTTACCTGCTGCCTTCAAGTTTTATGAGTATATTCGCAGATCAGATTACATATACAATTGCGCTTATCGTTTCTGCCAGTAACCTTTCTTCTTTTGACTTTTTAGGTGATAATCGTGTCGTATCAACCTTGCTGTTTTTGTTATTTATATTCCTTTTCATGATTGCTTTCTTGCATATCCTGAATGACATTTCTTCTTTACCAAAAAAAATTTGATGTTTTTGTGGTAATAACTACTGTTATTGCCTTATTTGTGTCCACGTTTTTCCTGAATATAATCGTTGAACTTGATACTGACAAATTACCTATGAAATACCGGATACAACTTAACAGCATCAGCATTTTTATTCTTTTCGTTTTCCTCGCTATGTTATTTCTAATCCAAATTATCAGTAAATCATATCAAGAAAACATTAAATTGGCAGAACAAATACATATGTATGAAAAAAAATAGAGAACGAAGCACAACTATTCTCCAATCCGCAAAGAGTCTGCAAAAATGGAAACACGACTACTCGAACCATTTAGCCGTGATCCATGAACTAATCAAAGCAGGGTCCTATCACCAACTCAGCCAATATGTATCCGAGCAACGCGAGTCCCTCCCGCAATCTTTCCCAATTGTAAGTACAGGTCATCCTGTCATTGATGCAATTTTAACCAATAAGTACGCGATTGCACAGTCAGAGCATATATCGTTTATGTATTCTGTTATTCTCCTGAGCATTTTCCTATCAATGATATTGAAATCACGGGGATTTTAGGCAATCTCCTAGACAATTCAATAGAGGCCTGTACCAAGATAGAACGAAAGACGAATACCCATCCTCAAATCAAGGTTTTTCTTAAACCACAGCGAAGCATGTATCATATTCATGTAGAGAATAGTTCCTCTGGAAACTATCGATACAAGCTTAATGGTCAACTGGACAGCACAAAAACAGATCAGAAAAATCATGGTAAAGGTTTGACAAATGTTAGAGAAATTGCCGAAAGAAATTCAGGTTTTTGCAATATAACAGCCGAAAAAGATTCTTTTTACTGCTGATGTATATATTCCATTACTTACAGAGAGGGGTAAATCATTATGAAATTAAATGTAACAATTTTAGAAGATGAAGCAACTCATGCTGCGCAATTAAAACAATTGCTGGAAAAGTGGGGTAAACAAAATAATATTTCCACATCTATACGTCACTATTTTAATGACAAGGATTTTTCAGAAAAAGAATATGACGAAGACGAACTTTTTTTATTGACATTGAATTAGGATCGGCAAATGGAATGGACATTGCAAAACAATTACGAAAGGATGGGTTTTGCGGTAATATCATTTTCTTGACTGCTTTTTCCGAATATGTCTTTGACGGGTATCATGTTCAGGCTTTCGATTATTTGTTAAAGCCAATTAGCCAAGGCAAACTTGAACAATGTATGAAACCCATTTTAAGAAACATGCAGGGATCTTATCACGTGTACAAAACAAAAACTGAAACAGTAAAAATACCATACAACAAAATATTGGCATTTACCTCTTTTCGGCACTATGTAGATATAATAACCCAACCAAATGATAATCAGACTTTTTTCGTCAAAAAATCACATTAAAAAATCTGCAAAATCAACTACCTAAAGAATTTGTCCGTTGCCATCGAACAGTTATTGTCAATATGAATAAAGTTATGCGATTAACCAATAAAGACATCACACTTTCCGACAATTCTATTTATCCTGTGTCCGAAAGCTATTTGGAGCATGTTCGTGAAGTCTTTTCAACGCTACTTGATATATAACAGGAGGAAAAACTATGATACATAATATCGCCATAAAAATAGTGGATTCCTTATCAAAATACGGTTCAGCTCAAAAAAACGCGACGTATACATTTATGGGACCGAATGTTTCATTAATGAAACCATAGGCAATTTTTATTATTTGGCATTGCAATACCACTACATCAGGGATACCTGTATTCATATGGCTCATTTTTTTTGTCCATCCGCATTCATCTGGGTGGTTATCATGCTCCCCATCATTGGTTATGTTTGGTCATCAGTACATTTGTTGGTATTAGTAGTATTTTTTTTAACTGGATTTGGAATTCAATAAGCGGTTACTCCATTTTAATTCTTTTCTTCTGTGATGCTTATATCCTTTTTACAAAAGCGGTAATTCATGAAAATCATCCAATGACACAAAAAAACTGCGCCGAGAACGATTTCTATTGCTAATCAATACTTTTTTAATAAATACTATAGTCCTTGCATCTTTGTTGACACAAAAAGCTGGTATCCACCCATTTTGTCTGGTATATTTTGTTCTGTAGTAATGTCTATAATAGCAAAATTCCAAAACAAACCAGACAATGATTTAATATCTCACACCTTGCCCCGTTTATTCTCTCTTTTTCGCATATTGGGGAGAACGATTTACATTCTACTTATTTTATCGGTCTATATTGCAAATATGTTATATTTATTTAACAAATAACCTTTCACTTCCTTTCATCTCCAACCACATCGCCTTTTTTCTGCAGTACCTGTCCTTCCTCTATCTCCAGGTGGATGATTGACTTTGTCACTTCTTCCGGAGCCTGTACCTGCAGCAGATCTCTTATCACATTTCTTCGTATCTCACCGATCCACTCGGAAGCATAGATGTCAAGAAGCGTCAGCGAATCAAAGTTTTCTACAAACCACGCTTTCCGCTCCCCTCCGTTGTTTCTCCGTATGAAGGGCTTACTGTATCATACCGGCAGTGATGGTCGGCTCTCCTGCCTTTCTCTTTTATCGTCCGGAGTAGAACGAATCTTCTTTTCCATCTCATCCAGATCCATCATCATAAACGAAAAAGCATCCAGTTCATACAGCCTGATATTTTCATTTTTGTCTTTCTGCAGCTTCAGATAATTTAAGGATTCTTCACCGAGAAATTCGCACTCTTCCATCGGTTTTTTTCTATTTTTTTTGCTGCTCTTTGGGATTAAAAATGCCACACTTTTTGACTTCTAAGTACTGTTCATGCTCCCACGAAAAACACTTTTTATCCCGGATCAGATTTTTTTTGTCTTCATCAATTCCAGTTCCAAACTCATCCAACGAAATGTCATTGATGAAAAGATTTTCAACAGTTCTTCATTATCAAACTTTATGAAATAGTGTCCTTTTCTTTAACGCCATATCCATTAACAAAATATCCTCAATTTGAATACAATTTTTGTGACTAAATATCAAATTAATGGACTTAAAAATACCTGCTTTATAAACCTCTCGTTTTGAATCAAAAGAGGTAATGCATCATTAAGTTCTTTACGAGTCTTTTTATCCCCCTCCATCTGAAGTGTTGACACACCATAAAGATTCCTAATATCATCAAATACCTTTTCAATTTGCTTCCCGACATTATTTATTTCTTTTATTTAAGTGTCTATATATTTCTGTTTTAATAATTTCTGGTACAACAAGCTTTATTTCATCAAAACCCAGCAATTTCACAAATTTATTCAATAATTTGTTCTTAATTTGATTTCTCTGATCAACAACCATATCTAATTATATTAGCATCTAAAAAACCATAGTACATAAATCAAATCTCCTCCTCGTATTTTTATAACTTCTTCTACAAAAGTAATATCTATAATTGTCCTCATGCCATTGTAATAATCAGTAAAATTTTCCTATTTCTTCTAGCAACTTTCCAATATCATGATTTTCATGTACATAATCCATATATATTGTTCTACCTGATTTCAAATATAATAACCATCCTTGCAAACACATAGTGTATTCATCATTCAAGTCTGTTAAATCAGCATATTTCCCAACATAATTATTATATGCACAATATTCTTCAATTGCTACAGGATACAAATGTGGATAGACACATTCTTCTATAAGTTTCACATACCCGTCTGCATCAATGACTAGTTTGTTATTCTTTGAATCGTCTCCATTTTCAATTGTACTTCCAATTCCTCATATGTAAATAGATGACTTGGTTTACCTAATCGCTGTATCTCAATATTAAATATCTGTTCATATCCAATATCAAATTTAACCCTGCCTCTTCACATTGTTTCTTAACAAAATTTTGCAGTTCATCAACTAATTTTATAGCAACATTTTTGTGATAAACTAAACATCTCTTAATATTTTCTGTTTCACATTGAAATTTTCCATTCTCACAAAAATATTTGCTTTCATAATAGTTATTTTCTAATCCATACTTTATACAATAACCAATATTATCATCTTGACTTCTTATTGCATTCACTATATTTTCAGAAAAATCCCATTGTTTTATATTTTCAATTACAAACACCTTACATTTTTCGTACTTCTCTATTTGTTTTTCCTCTCTGCCTCCTTTTCAATAGAATTTTCTATTGATGCAAATGGATTCTTATTTGCCAATCTCCTAAATATTTCATATGGAAATATTAATCTACATCGCCTTAGCTTCAGGATATAATTTCTAAACTCCTCTGCTGTCATTTTACTATGTCTAGCATCATATGTTCCGTTGATATCATTATATACAGATGTTTTGGCAAAGATAACAAAACTCCCTTTAAATACCTATGTACAATTCTGTAGCCCTTTGGTAAAGGTGTACCATCCTCATAATAACCATAGTTTCCACACTTCCATGAAATATAATGTCCCGATACATCTTCCGTCAAACTTTCATATATTTGACCATCACCGATTTCAAAAAATAGGCTCCAGTTCATCTAATTCTAATCGAAAATAACTCCATATATAATCTTTCTCAATATTCTCAGCATATAAACATTTAGGCTTAATAATTACATTACCCATTTTATACAAATACACCCTCTTCTCCTGTTGTTTCTGCAGATTCAAAATCTTCGCCACCACCACTGGAACAAACATGTGATTTATATTTGGCATCCTTCCAAGAAAATTTAATACTGTAATAATGTCATCAATATTGCTCCATTTAGCTGAATCTGGTACAATTTTCCCAAACAAAGTATTTTGGATAAATTTCCACTGACTTAAATTACTTTTTTCAAAATCCGCTCTTATTTCCAACCATTCTTTAAGTCGTTTTGCAAACTGTTCCATTGTTGGTCGAAGTTTAGGTTCCTCACGTGTAGAATCATATAACAAATCTTCTAATTCGACAATATGCTCCCCTTTTTAAAATTCTGACAATCCCATCAGTTTGCTCTCTGCATCATATGTTCCATCAAATCCTGTTTCATTCCGTGTCAAAAGCATCCATAAAGTTTTTGCTAAAGAATATACATCTGCTTTTTACCATCTGAATTTTTGCATTCCTTTTCATTTCTGGAGCAATCGTTGTCTTTGCCCCAACTGACTCTTTTATCTTAGTCAAATCTTCCTTTTCTGGGTAATCAACCAGTCCGAAATCTCCAAAGCAGTATCCACCCTATAAAAATATATATTACTCGGCTTAATGTCCCTATGAACTATTCCTTTTTATGCAACTCATTCATTACGTTTGCCAATTCAATTACACAATTTACAATTTGTTCTACTGATTCCTGTCCTGTAAACTTTTTTTTTGCAATCGGCTCTGCAATTGGCATTGCATACCAATACTTCTTTTTATTTTTTCATCTGGCAGTCCAGCATCAAAATTGGAATTATTCCTTTAACTGAATCCTGTATTTTTTGCACTAATCGTGTTTCTATACAAAACCGGTCTTTTTTTCTTCAAAAAAATCTTCCTCCAGTCTTTAATTCCTTAAGTGCTACCATTCTCTCTGTTTTACATTCTTTTGCCAAATAAACATTTGCATTTCCTCCGCTCCCTATCGGTTCAAAATTTTCTATTTTATAGTCTGAATATGCCATACTCTTTTCTCCTTTGCAAAAACACCTTAACACATTAC
>VOFG01001686.1_pt1 | contig 19754 bp, 27 predicted proteins | sample 5384171 | NCBI WGS metagenome assembly VOFG01 (sample SAMN12384726, study PRJNA508395) | human gut metagenome | isolation source: healthy gut F | host: Homo sapiens
GAAAGTGCTGTCCCCGATACGGTGATCGCAGATTATAAGAAGCACGCAGCAATGATTGGCGAATGAGAGGATGGAACCAAAATGGCAAATGAAAATTTACTGTCGTAGGCACGAACACACAGGAAAAGGCAACCGTGATTTGGAATGTAGCTGATCTGCTTCGCGGCCCTTTCAAACCTCACGAATATGGACTGGTCATCCTTCCTATGACCGTAGTAAAGCGATTCCATGACTGTCTGCTTCCGACACATCAGGCAGTGCTGGATACATACGAAAAGGTAAAAGAAACTGGCGGTTACAGACGGTTTCCTTCGTCGCGCTTCTGGCTATCAGTTCTATAACACCAGCAAGTACACATTTGATCGTTTGCTGGCAGACCCCCGAAAACATCGAGAGCAACTTCCGCGATTATTTGAACGGTTTCTCTGCTAATGTACAGGATGTTCTGGCAAAGTTCGATTTTGAAAATATTATCAAGCGAATGGTTGATAGTAACACCCTTCGTACCTTGTAATCAAAGAATTTGGATCTCAGAAGGGATATCTCGGACCCGACAAGATCAGTGCAGTTGACTGTGGATATATTTTGAAGACCTAGTGCGTCGATTCTCTGAGTCTTTCGGAGAAGAAGCAGGAGCGCACTTTACCAGCCGCGATATTATTTACTTGATGACTGATCTGCTGCTCAGCGGCGCAGACCTACAGAACAGGAAAATGTCACTGTGTACGACATGACCATGGGTACCAGCCAGATGTTATCCTGCATGGAAGAACGCATTCACGAAATCAATCCCGATATGGAGGTTACATGCTTCGGTCAGGAGTTCAATCCCTCCACATTTGCGATTGCAAAGGCCGATATGATGATTCGAGGCGGCAATCCTGACAATATGCGATTCGGTGACACGCTAGTGACGACCAATTCAGCGGATATACTTTCCGTTACATTATTTCCAATCCGCCTTTTGGAATCGACTGGAAAAGAGAACAAGATGCCGTTAAAGCAGAGGCTGATAAAGGTGATCAAGGTCGTTTTGCTGCTGGATTGCCCAAAATCTCTGATGGTCAGCAGTTGTTTGTGCTAAATGGTCTTTCTAAACTGAGTAAAGATGGAAGAATGGCTATTATCCAGGACGCATCTGCACTTTACGTGGGTGATGCCGGAAGTGGATCCTCCAATATACGTCAGTATATTTTGGAAAACGATTGGCTTGATGCGATTGTGCGACTCTCTACCAACCAGTTTATGAATACGGGCATTGGCACATACATTTGGATTATTAGCAAGAATAAGCCTTCGGAAAGAGTTGGAAAAGTTCAGTTAATTGATGCTACGCATTGCTTTTGAGCCACGTCGGCGACCCATTGGCAAAAACGTAACGACATAACAGATAAATGCTGTAAGTTAATTACACAAGCTTATCGCGAGTTTGCAGATGGTGTTACATATGGCGATAACAATATCTATTGTTGTAGCCGGATTTTTTCCACAGATGATTTTGGATATTACAAAATTATTGCGGAAAGACCACTCGTTGATGAGAACGGGAATATTGTTCGAGACAAGAAGAACAGACCGGTAGCAGATACAGCTCAGGAAACTGAAAAATGTGCCTCTTAATGAGGATATAACTACATACTTCAAAAGGAAATTCAGGCCTATTATCCCTGATGCATGGATTGACCAGAAAAACAAAAGTAGGATATGAAATTCTGATGACACGGTACTTCTATGAGTTTCCGGTGTTTACGAGTAGTGATGATCTAAGGGGCACAATTAACGGCAATGGAAACAGATATCCAGCGCTCGCTGCAAATACTGTTTGGAGAATGAGGTCCTAGTATGAATACGACAAATAACCTGGCCGTCCCTGAATGGTTGGGAAATATACCATCAGGATGGGCTTTAACAACTGTGTAAAAGCGCATTTGACGAGCGTAATGAAAAAGTAATCAAAAGTGATTATCAACCGCTTTCAGTTACAATGGGGAGGAGTTGTGCCTCAATTATCTTCTGCAGTAAAAGCGGCAGAGGATAGTGATAGAAAATTGGTTCGAGCAGGAGATTTTGTGATCAATAGCCGCTCTGATCGCCGAGGTGCCTGCGGCATATCACCCGTAGATGGCTCTTGCTCGGTAATTAACATTGTGATACACCCAAGAAACAAAAGCAAAACGCTAAGTATTACAGTTACGCTCTTTTATCAGAACGATTTCCAGAGGAATTCTATCGGTGGGGACACGGAATTGCTTCCGATTTTGGACAACTAGATGGAGCGAGTTTAAGAAAATCCAGTTACCAAAACCCTCGGAAGCGGTACAAACAAGAATTGTGGGTTTCTTAGACGAAAAATGTGGTGAGATCGATTCAATAATTCGTAGCTGCCGAAATCTCAATACAAAAAGTATATCAATTATAGGCAAGTAGTAATTGAACATGCAATTACAAAGGGTATATTACCTGATCGCAACATGAAACCTAGTGGAGACAAGGCCTTTGGTGAAATCCCTGAAGAGTGGGAAATGATAAAATTGCGCAGAATATTCGCCATAAAAAAAGATTATTGCAGGCGAAGAAGGTCATCAAGTTCTTTCTATTACCCAACGCGGAATTATTCCAAAAGATATTTCAAAGAACGAGGGCCAGATGGCCGCTGACTATAGTGGATACCAATTGGTTGCAGCAGGAGATTTCGCGATGAACCACATGGACCTACTAACTGGTTGGGTTGATATTTCTGCGTACGACGGAGTAACTAGTCCAGATTACAGAGTATTCTATATTAAAGATGCAAGCAAATATTGCAAAGAATACTATCTGTATTTACTTCAGTTATGCTATTCAAAGCAAATTTTTTATAGCATGGCGCAAGGAGTTAGTGAATTTGGAAGATGTAGGCTGAAGGCAGATAAGTTTCTGCATTTTGAAATAATGCTTCCGCCGTATGAAGAACAGGTTTCAATTTCAAATTACCTAAAAACCAAAGTCGGCGAAATTGATAGACTAATTAACGAAAAAGAACAGCTGATCGATACGATGAAGGCATATAAAAAAGCCATAATCTACGAATATGTAACAGGTAAAAGGAGGTTCCCGCATGTCAGTAAACGATACAACAGAAAAACGCTTTGAAAGTGACATCGAGGCTTTCTTCCTATCCGCAGCGGGCGGTTATACCAAATGCGAAGATGCGTACGATCCCAAGCTGGGCCTGTACCCCGATACACTAATTCGATTCATCCAGACATCTCAGCCGAAGGCATGGCAGCGTTTTGTTAACATGAACGCTGTGGATCCCGTGCGCAAATTCTGTGCTGCATTCAATAATGCATGCGACATGAACGGCATTCTGGATGTGCTGCGCCATGGCTTCAAGCACAGAGGCGTTCCCTTCAGAGTATGCTATTTCATGCCGGAGTCCTCTCTGAACCAGACAGACGCAGATCATTATAAGCAGAACATTTTCCATTGCATTCGCCAGTGGTATTACAGTGCAACAAACAAGAATTCTGTGGATATGATTCTGGTAATCAACGGTATTCCTGTGTTTGCATTTGAGCTGAAGAACCAGTTCACCGGCCAGAGCGTGGAAAACGCAAAACATCAATGGAAGACAGATCGTGATCCCGGGAAATCTGTTTCCAATTCAACAAGCGTATTTTGGCGTACTTCTGCGTGGATCTGAATCAAGCGTGGATGACTACAAAGTTGGCAGGAGAACATACATATTTCCTGCCGTTCAACCAAGGGCAGCAAATGGCGCAGGTAACGATGGCGGCAAAGGGCAACCCCGCCAATCCTGACGGTTATCCCACTGATTACTTGTGGAAGAATGTATTTCAAGCAGACAGTATGATGGACATCGTCCAGAAGTTCATTAGTCTGCAGGAGATAAACGGTTCATATTCCCAGATATCACCAAATGGACGTTGTGCGCAAGTTGATCAGCGACGTTAAAACAAACGGCGTCGGCCGCAACTATCTGATTCAGCACTCTGCGGGTTCCGGCAAATCCAATTCCATTGCGTGGTTGGGCATATCGTCTGGCATCATTGCACGACGCTGAAAACAGAGCGATCTTTAGCAGCGTTATTGTTGTCACTGATCGTACCGTTCTGGATGCACAGTTGCAGGCAACCATTTCTGGATTCGACCACCCTTTGGTACCGTTGAAACCATTGGTGAAGGCAAGAACTCTCAGAATCTGAAGCAGGCACTGAATGATGGTGTGCGTATCATCGTTACCACCCTGCAGAAGTTCCCTGTGATCTTTGAAGAAGTGGATGAAGCCAATGGCAGAAACTTCGCTATCATCTGCGATGAGGCACATTCTTCCCAGACCGGTAGCAGCGCACAGAAACTTAAGACAGCGCTGGCTGATGTTCGTGAAGTGCTGAAGGAGTATGCAGAAATTGAAGGCATTGCCGAAGATAAGGTTGATCCGCAGGACAAGCTTGTTAAAGAGTTGAGTGCTCACGGCAAGCACAAGAACCTGTCTTTCTTTCGCATTTACCGCTACCCCGAAAGACACTACTCTGGAAATGTTCGGACAGCAGGCAGAAGACGGCAGCTTCCATCCTTTCCATATTTACAGCATGCATCAGGCTATTGAGGAAGGCTTCATCCTCAATGTGCTGCAGAACTACATGACATATAAGACCTGCTTCAAGATTGCAAACAACACCCCGGAGAATCCCTGAAGTTCCTGCATCCAGCGCAAGCAAGGTCATCAAGAAATATCAGCAGCTCCACCCGGAGAACATTCGTCAGAAATCGGAAATTATCGTTGAGACATTCCGCAGCACCACGCGTACCAAGATCAATGGCAAGGGAAAGATGATGGTTGTTACGGCCTCGCGCCCTGCAGCCGTGCTGTATTTCTTGGAAATTAAGCGCTATGCCGCTGAAATGGGTTATGACGATGTGAAGCCAATGGTAGCATTCTCTGGCGAAGTGACTCTGAACGATGAAACCTATACTGAGTCCGGCTTGAATGTCCGTCCAGATGGCAGCCATATCACTGAGGCACAGACCAAGCAGGAATTCCAATGACAATTTCAATATTCTGATCGTTGCTGAAAAGTACCAGACCGGCTTCGATGAACCGCTTCTGCATACTATGATCGTGGATAAAAAGCTGCGCAATGTCAAGACCGTTCAGACGCTCAGTCGTTTGAACCGTACTTGCAGCGGCAAGAATGATACTTACGTTTTGGACTTTGCCAACGAAGCAGAAGACGTGCAGGCTGACTTCCAAGTATTCTATCATGAGACCATCTTGGAGGAAGAAGTCAACACAGACCTGCTGTATAAGGTACAGAAGGAGCTTCGCGGCTTCCGCATCTACGACGATCAGGACATTGCCAGCTTCTGTGAGGTGTATTTTTGCAAAGGGTGTTCAAACAGCAGATGCGCAAGGCGTCCTAGTCAGCAAACTGGTACCGGCTGTGCAGCGCTACCAGGGAAAAAGGCCAAGGACGATCAGTACCAGATCCGCCGTGTGATGCGAAATTTCTGCAAATGGTACAAGTATGTGTCACAGGTAGTTCGCATGTTTGATAAAGAGCTGCACCGTGAATTTGTATACTGCTCTTTCCTCGTTGGATTACTCCCTACCGAAGTGGTCGTGATGGATAACATCGCAAAGCTGCTAACGCTGGAAATGTACAAGCTGGAGAAAACCTTCGACGGAGACATCAGTCTTGGCGACGAAAGCGGTATTTACACACCGGCAGAACCTAAAAGGCGCAGGCAAGCCCGAAGACAAAGATCCTCTGACGAAATAATCGCTCGTATCAACGAAAAGTACAAGGGCGAATTTACCGATGCCGATAGAGTTATGATCGGTGCACTGGCAGACAAGCTGCGCGGCGACCCGCGCTTGGCAAATATGGCTATGTCGTCAGATCCTCAGATTTTTTGCAGAGAGCATTTTCCGCAGGCATTCAATATCGCAGCCCAGGATAGCTATATTGAGTCGCAGGAAACCTACACCTCTGTTCGAGGATCAAAGCAAGTACAACGCCATCATGCACACGTTAGCAGAAATGCTATATCGCGAAATGCATCAGCCCGGAGTTAAATAATAAGAAACGAGGTAACCTGCATGGAGTTCGAAGTTATTCGCAGTAATCGGAAATCGATGGCAGTGGAAATCAAACTGAATAAGTTGATTATTCGTGCTCCCCATGCAGGCTACCAACGAAGATATCAACTCATTCATGCCGAAGAATAAGGCGTGGATTGAAAAGAATTTAGCAAAGGCACAGGCGCAGCAACAGGCGGCAGCCTCCATAAAGAAAACTCACTATGGATGAAATACGGCAGCTTGCCGATAAAGCGCTGGAAATTATCCCGGGCGCGTCAATTATTATGCCCCGCTGGTAGGCGTTACATATGGTCGAATCACAACCGCAACCAGCGATCCAAATGGGGCAGCTGCAGCAGCAAAGGCAATCTGAATTTCAACTGCCTGCTTATGCTGACACCGCCGGAAGTTATTGACAGCGTCGTTGTGCATGAGCTGTGTCATCGCAAAGAAATGAATCATTCGGACAGATTCTATTCCGAGGTGCTTCGGGTATTCCCAGACTACTGAAATGGGATAGGTGGCTGAAAGACAACGGCAACATACTTATGGCTATGATGGATCAATAACAGAGAGGTGGTGCAATCAATGAAATCAGAATATGTGGTGTTAGAGGGTCTCGTTAGAACGCGCTACACAAGTGTGGCATGGACACATAAAATACAGGAAAAACAGGCTGAGATTTACGACAAAAGGTATCGCATTCTTGCTACAGTGAATATTTTTGCGGCGTCAATCACCTCTGCTGGGATTTTTTTTCCTTGATATTTACAGACCAGACGTGGTTGAAGATTGCATCAGCGGTGGTGTCGTTTATAACAATATTTATCAGTGCCCTGCTCAAGTCATTTGATCTGCAAAGCATGGCGAAGGCAAATAAGGCAACAGCAACAAAGCTAGTTGGGTTGCGCGACGAACTGCAAACGCTCATTCTTAAAATCAAGATGGGTGAGCAGTCTGTGTATTCTCTTACAGATGAATTTGAGGCACTGCAGAAGCGCGTTCACGTTGTTTATTCCGATGCACCAAAAACAACAGATGCCGCAGTAAAAATGGCCGAGGAAGCACTGAAAATCAATGGTGGCAACACCTTCACTGACATGGAAATCGATATGATGCTACCAGACACTTTGAAACGGAGGGGAAAAGATGAGTAGTTATGTAAAAAAAACACGGTGAAACAATTCCATCAAACATGAGGTCATTGATATCCACACGATATCAAACTGTCACTCGTGCCGTAAATATAGAGTTTTGGAACTCATCAAGCAATAGCGCACATAGCCTTTACGTTGGTTCTTATGGTCGTGGAACAGCGATTGACACCAGTGATATTGATATATTGGTCGAAGTACCCGAGTCAAATTATCGTAGATACGACACGCTAAAAGGTAACGGACAGTCACGCTTATTGCAGGCAGTCAGAAATGCGCTTTTATCCTCTTATCCAAGAACAGATATTCGTGCTGATGGACAGGTTGTAAAGGTGCAGTTTTCAGACGGAATGAAAATGGAGGTGCTGCCCGCTTTCCGTAAGCCGTCATATATAAGTACTATGGACGAATATACATATCCAGACACGAACAACGGCGGTTGTTGGCTATCGACTAATCCAAAGGCTGAGCAGGAAGCTTTACGCTCAAAAAACAACATGAGTTTCGGCCTGCTTTTTGACACCTGCAAGCACATCAGATTTATCAGAGATAATTACTTCAGCAGCTATCATCTATCTGGTATTGTGATTGATAGTTTTGTATTCAACGCGATCAGCGGATGGCAATGGACACAGGACGGCGACTCGTCCAGCACCGTTTTAGGAACATACGAAGAATCATTACTGCAAAAATACTATACCATCTTCCCCTCAAAATACTATGCAACAATACAGGCACCGGGGAGCAATCAAACAATAGATGCATCCAGCAGTGTAGAATGCCTTGAAAAAGTGCTTCGATTCATGGCAAAACAAAACGAATAACGGAGGTGCAATATGATTAGTTTAGGGCAACTAAAGGAAATAAAAGATCTCCGCGAGGTATGGCCGCATGAAGCACTGGATTTTACCCCGTGGCTTGCGAAGGAAAAACAATCTGACACTGCTTGCAGACGCGGTCGGACTGAGATCACCGTCGATGAAACCGAATCCAAGGTTGGTGATTTCAATGTGGATATTTTCGCAACAGAGACTGGCACCGAGCGCAGGATCATCATCGAGAATCAGCTGGAGGATACCAACCACGATCACCTCGGCAAGCTGATCACATACGCATCCGGCAAGGGCGCGGACATTGTTATCTGGATTGTAAAACGCGCTAGAGAGGAACACCGTGCAGCGATAGAATGGCTGAACAACCATACAGATGAAAACATTAGCTTCTTCCTTATCGAAATTAAGTTGTACAAGATCGGTAATTCTGACCCCGCCGTCAAGTTTGAAATCATTGAGAAACCCAACAACTGGACAAAAGAAGTCAAGAAGCAAAATGCTAATGCGCCTGCACAGCAGTTCCGTTTGGAGTACTGGACAGCATTCAATGACTACGCATTTACAAAGGCGGCGTTTGCAAAGAACTTCAAGAAACGCAAACCAGGCACTGATCACTGGATGACACTGAGTCTCGGCTCGTCGGCGTACCATCTGGATATTCTGACGCTGAAGAACCGCAATGCGGTTTCTGTGGAATTGTACATTAGCGATGACAAATCCATCTTCCAGCAATTATTCCAGCACAAAGATGAAATCGAAGCAGAAATTGATTTGCACTGGATTGGCGTGAGCTCCCCGATAAGAAGGCCAGCCGAATCCTCATTGAAAAGCCCGTAAATCTGGACGATCATGATGAATGGCATAGCCAGTTCGACTGGATCATCGATACATGTATCAAGTTCAAGAAGGCATTCAAAAGTTCATCTAAATGTTAAAGCTCCGGCGGCCATAACAGCTGTCGGAGCTTTTATCATAGAACAAATACAGTTCGAACACCCTTTGCGGGCAGCATAGTCGATAGTGTTCTTGGTTCCGCCCTTCTCACCCGTGTAGGCGGCGATCAGACGCGCTGAGCGGTCGACGGTAGTGTCAAGAGTTATGCGCAAAATAGATTTTGGTCACTGGTAGAAATCTATTACAGGGGCGGCTTAACCGCCCTTGGCTACATTTCAGCAGGCAGGACGCAAGGGGTCAAGGGCGGCGGTACGCCGCTTGTCTTGCCCTTGACGCCTTGCGGCCTGGCTGTTATTACACAGCCAAGGTTTCCGTCTCCATGGCCTCCATGTGCTTCATGTTCATGTATTTTTGCTACCCCACTGGGTTCCGGCCACATGGCGGAGTCGGGCGCACACCAGCATCCGTGCTGAATTCCCGTCCGGGAAAGCGCCGACTACCCTTGTCCTGCGCCGAATCTCCCGGTTCATCCGCTCAATTACATTGTTTGTTCGGATCTTGGTCCAATGCTCGGATGGAAAGTCACAGTAGGTCAGGGTTTCCTCAATGCCAGCCGCTACTTTCTTTGCGGCCTCCGGCAACTTCATGGCCTTCAGCTCGGTAACCACTGCAGCGGCTTTTTCCCGGGCAGCTTTCTTGCTCTCCTGGGCGTGGATCGCCTTGAGCATTTTTGCCACATTTTTCACCTTGGATTTGGGAACAACAGAGAACACATTCCGGTAGAAATGAACCACACAGCGTTGGTACTTTGCCTCAGGAAACACCTCTCCCACAGCTTCCAGCATACCAAGGCACTTGTCCCCAACGATGAGTTTTACCCCGTCCAGGCCACGGCTACGGAGCCACTGGAAAAAGCTGACCCAACTGGCCTTGTCCTCTTTCATGCCTTCAGCAGCGCCCAAAACCTCACGGTAGCCATCCTTTTCCGGAACGGCCGGGTAATCCCCATCAGTCAGAACGTAGCCGTCCTCTACCTCCATGGTCTTTACGGTAACCCCATCCGCTATAAAGGTGACTGTGTGGGAAGCCACAGCGTGGTAGTGTCAAGAGTTATGCGCAAAATAGATTTTGGAATCTGGTAGAAATCCATTACAGGGGGCGGCTTAACCGCCCCTTGGTTACATTTCAGCAGGCAGGACGCAAGGGGGTCAAGGGCGGCGGTACGCCGCTCGTCTTGCCCTTGACACCTTGCGGCATGGCTGCTATTACACAGCCAAGGTTTCTGCCTCCATGGCCTCCAGATGCTTCATGTTCATATACTTTTTGTTTCCCCACTGTTCCCACAACATAACGCAGCCGGGCGCACACCAGCATCCGTGCTGAATTCCCGTCCGGGAAAGCGCCGACTACCCTGGTTCTGCGCCGGATCTCGGTTCAGACGCTCAATGGCATTGTTTGTTCGGATCTTCGTCCAGTGTTCGGATGGAAAGTCACAGTAGGTCAGGGTTTCCTCAATGCCAGCCTCTACTTTCTTTGCAGCCTCCGGCAGCTTCATGGCCTTCAGCTCGGTAACCACTGCGGCGGCCTTCTCCCGGGATGCCTTCTTGCTCTCCTGGGCGTGGATCGCCTTGAGCATTTTTGCTACATTTTTCACCTTGGATTTGGGCACAACAGAGAACACATTCCGGTAGAAATGAACCACACAGCGTTGGTACTTTGCCTCAGGAAACACCTCTCCCACAGCTTCCAGCATACCCAAACACTTGTCTCCAACAATTAGTTTGACGCCCTCAAGGCCACGGCCCCGGAGCCACTGGAAGAAGCTGACCCAGCTGGCCTTGTCCTCCTTCATGCCTTCAGCAGCGCCTAAAAACCTCACGGTAGCCATCCTTATTGACGGCAATTGCCACTAAAACAGCCACGTTTTCATATTCTCCACCCCAATTTCGCTTGAGGTAGATACCATCCACGTACACATAAGGGAATGTTGACATAGGCTTTCTTGTTCAGTTCGCTGATGGTGGATGCTATTGAGTACCTCGAATTGTCTGGCACCGTAATAGCGATAGCCGCTGGCCGGGTCAGTATATTTCGGTGTAATCAATCCCACATTCTCATAATTCTGCAAGCTACTTATGTATATTTTGTACTCCTCCATTTTCGTATTCCTTGTTTTTCCGCATTAACACTGCAAAAGCAATTACGCAGATCACAACAGAGATAATTGAGCCGGAAGCGGTGGCAAGTCCCATTGGCAGTAGCGTTGTCGGGAACAGCTTGGAAGTCAAATATACGCCGGGAATACGCATCAACACAATGGCAATGATATTATGTAGGAAGGAGATCCCGGATTTCCCCACCGCACAGAAATATCCACTGAAGCAGAAGTGAACACCGGCAAAAATACAATCCCACACATATCCCCGCAGGTATTGTCCACCCAGCTTGACAACTTCCGCCTCCGGCTGCCGTAGATGGATCGGTAAAAAGAGATACCACGGGTTCTGCTATAAACTGAATGATTACAGCAACCACAATTCCGAAACCTACCGCAAGCATTGAGGCATAGCGCAGAGTATCCGCGGCGCGTTTTTTGCTTGCCCGCACCAATATTCTGAGCGCCCAGCGCAGATACCGTGGAAAGCATAGAGGACGGAATAAGGAACAGGAAACTCATGACCTTTTCCACAATTCCAACCGCTGCTGAAGCATTTAGTCCTCGGTTGTTTGCAATGACCGTGATAACGATAAAGGCTATCTGAATGAGTCCGTCCTGAAACGCCACGGGAACACCGATCTTAAGAATATTCCCCATCACCGGGCGGCAGGGTTTGAAATCGGTCTTGGACAAAGAAATCCCCGTTTTTCTTTTTCAAAATTACCGCAAGAGATACGACAACGCTGATTGCTTGAGAAAGGGTTGTACCGAGAGCTGCTCCGGCAGGTCCGATGTGAAATACACCCATAAAGAGATAATCAAGTCCAATATTAGCCGCGCACGCAATAGCAATAAAATACATAGGGCTTTTGAGTCACCCATTCCGCGGAAAATGGCGCTGATTACGTTATAGGCAGTGATGAATGGAATACCAATAAAGCAGATGGTTAAATAGTCAAGCGTCCCTGACACAGCATCAGTCGGAGTAGACATGATTGCGGTGATAGGCTTCACCAGTAACACCAGTATTACCGTCAATACCACCGAAACAGCCATAAAGAGGGTCACAGTATTACCAATACCTCGTGCAGCTTTCTTTCTGATCGTTACCGCCAATGGATTGTCCAACAAAACTGTTGCACCCATAGCAAGTCCTACAATCATGACAGTAAGCATATGCATGACCTGAGAGCCAATGGAAACGGCTGTTGTCTCAGCTACTGTCTGAATTGTCCAATGATATAAAGATCTGCCATACCGTAAAGGGTTTGAAGCAGATAGGATAAAAGGTAAGGAAGTGAAAAACAAGAAATATTTTTCAAAACGCTGCCGCTGGTCAACTTTTTCTCCATGAATAGAGAACCTCCTGATTTGTCAACTCCATCATTCCTAAACTCTCCCCAGAATTATCCCATACAAACAGGTACGGGAATCTCCAGTAGGCCATAGATATCCCGTTGTCTCTTGGTCAGAGGGTTTAGCAGTCTGGGCGCATGGCTGCCTGGGTATTGATTGTCTTCATTTTGTCCAGTTCCAGCAGGACATTTCTGCAGGGTCAGGCCGTTCTCCCCCATGTAGGGCTTTAATTGCCGCAAAAGGTAAGCCTGGACAATCAAGGACAGGAATGTGACAAACACTTTCCCTGGGCCGTTTCCGAACTGTGGCTTCTCATTCGCTTCATGTCCAGCTCGTTTTTCAGGTTGTCAAAGCTCTTCTCAATTGTATCCCGGCGGCGGTAGATTTCCAAAATCTCCGCCGTCGTTTTCTTTGAAATCTGTCTCCGCAATTAGGAAAAAGCCGCAGGTCCTCAGTTCCTTGTCAATCGCCTAATTCCTCACAAATCCTAGCTTCCCGTCCTTAGAGCGATTGATATAAAAAATATTTGTCATAATGCAGCTTCTTGTCTGGTGGCTCCTCCATCCCTTTCAAATCATTCTCCTGGGATTCCAGCAGCTCATACAACGATGCGCTTTCCCGAAAGGCCTTTGCCGGGTCATAGTACAGATGAATTTTCATTCGGAATCCCAGCGCTGTGGATTCGTAGCTCTTTCCATAGGGCTGCCCCGGCCCAAGGCGGAACTCCGAGTGGTTGATAAGCTCCGGCCCATGCTTCTCTATCACCTCCTGGCAGTATTTCAAGCTGTCCGGAAGGGCGATGACAAACCGGTATCCACCCCCTGTCAGGAATTGCAGATTCTCCTTGCTGTAAAATCCCCTGTCCATGACGAAACGAGTGCATTTCCCATTGATAAACTCGTTGTCCGCAACCATATATTTCAAGTGCGTCTTGTCCGATATGCTCCCCGGATACACCCTGTAGTACAGCGGAAGGCAGGATTCTTCTCCGTAGTACATTCCCATGTTGATTTGGGGAAGACGCTCCTTGTCCCGGTTGTACCCCCACTCCACCTCTCGGATGTTTTGGCTGTAGGAGGAAATGCTGGTCACATCATAGGCCACATACTCTGTCTGCTTTTTGTGTTTCATCCACTCCCGGAAGAACAGTTGCATGTCCTCCTGCCGCAAAGAGGCGAAGGTCTTGCTGCACTGTTCGTTGCTCATCCTTCCCTTTCCTGCCGTTTGGTGGCTCTGGGTGTACTCATCCAGGTAGTACATCACGTTTCCCTCACTCAGAATATACTGAGCTGCCGTCAGCATTTCTTTGGCATTTTCAGGGAAGTACTTCCGCAGCAGCGTTGTTACACCCAGTTTTTACACACCTTTTCAAACACGTCCGATACCCCAAAGTCCTGAATCCCAGCTGTCACAGGCATGGGCTTTTTTCAAATAGGTCTCATAGTAGTTCCGGTTCGGAATCAACTTCCCCGTTTCCTCATCCAGACGCCCGATGGATACGCGGTCATTGGTCGGCTTACCCTTTTCATTCCGATAGGCCGCCGTCACATAATACACGTAGGTCTTTCCGAAATCTTCTTGTAGGCAATCCCATGCTTGGGTAGGTCAACCTGTACAGTCTGATCCAGGGCCATCTCAACCGCCTCTTTCTTTAAAAATGTATGGCCTAATTATATCATACGCCGGCAAAAAAAGCAAGCCCTATTTTGCCACTTTTCCAAAATAAGACTCCTTTTTTTTTGAACTTTTTAGCCCCATGGATAATTCTGGAAGAATTTAGGGATCATTATAAACTCTATAACGGTTGCGTATTTGCCAAAAAACACAAAAAGGGCCTGCCGCAAAATTTACAATTTGCGGCAGGCCCTTTTCTCCCCTGTTGGACTCGAACCTACGACGCCCTGATTAACAGTCAGGTGTTCTACCGACTGAGCTAAGGAGGAATATTTGTGTTGGCATTACCTATTTTCCCGGCCAGTCACCCGGCAAGTATCGTCGGCGCATGTGAGCTTAACTTCTGTGTTCGGGATGGGAACAGGTGGACCTCACAGCAATCAATACCAACTTCTTCCGGAAGGCCTTCGCCTTCCTCTATGTCAAAGCCCTTCGGCTCTAACGGGTCTTCCCTAATAATAGCACCCTCCTCTATTATTTCCTTCGTCCCCCAGTCAGCCCGCCCAGCGGGTTCGACGCTATGAGGAGGAACAAGGGAGCGCTGTGCAGCTCTCGGCGATGCTTTACGCATTCGACCCGACCGCAACGTACGATGTTGCCATTCAACCATTCGCTAGAGGCCGGGATGACAACGCCCTCGACCGACTTAATCGAACTGGGACCCATGATTAAGAGTCAGTTGCATCACCACCGTTGAGCTAAAGGTGCAGCTCGCTATCCTACACCCTGAAAACTGAACACTGTTTCCTATCAACGGCCTTATCTTACCTGACTTTAGGCCTTACTCGGTTTATTAGTCGAGTCCGCTCCATACATTCACCACACTTCCACTCCTGACCTATCTCATTCTCTCTGGTGTCGTAAAGATGGAAATCTTATCTTAAGGGGCGTTTCACGCTTAGATGCTTTTCAGCGTTTATCTCGCCAGCTCGCGTGCCGCTTTAATTGGCGAACAGCCAAACCCTTGGGACCGAATTCAGCCCCAGGATGCGACGAGCCGACATCGAGGTGCCAAACCTCCCCGTCGCTGTGGACGCTTGGGGAGATCAGCCTGTTATCCCCAGGGTAGCTTTTTATCCGTTGAGCGATGGCATTTCCACTCACATACCGCCGGATCACTAACTCCGACTTTCGTCCTCTCTGCTCGAGTTGTCGGTCTCGCAGTCAGGCTCCCTTATACGTTTACACTCTGCGAATGATTTCCAACCATTCTGAGGGAACCTTTGGGCGCCTCCGTTACCTTTTAGGAGGCGACCGCCCCAGTCAAACTGCCCGCCTAACAGTGTCCCCGACCGGATTCACGGCCGCAGGTTAGAAACCCAGCAACACCAAGGGTGGTATCCCACCGGTGACTCCTTCAACCTGACGACCATGTTTTCCTAGTCTCCCACCTATCCTGTACATGATTTACCGAACTCAATATCAAACTACAGTAAAGCTCCATGGGGGTCTTTCCGTCCTAGTCGCGGGTAACCGGCATCTTCACCGGTACTTCAATTTCACCGGTCTCTGTTGAGACAGTGCCCAAATCGTTACGCCTTTCGTGCGGGTCGGAACTTACCCGACAAGGAATTTCGCTACCTTAGGACCGTTATAGTTACGGCCGCCGTTTACTGGGGCTTCGGTTCAGACCTTCGCTTGCTCTAACTCTTCCCCTTAACCTTCAGCACCGGGCAGGCGTCAGCCATTATACTTCATCTTGCGATTTTGCAATGACCTGTGTTTTTGCTAAACAGTCGCCTGGACCTTTTCACTGACTGACCTCAGCCTGCTCTTCGCAGGCACCCCTTCTCCCGAAGTTACGGGTTCATTTTGCAGAGTTCCTTAACAAGAGTTATCTCGCGCGCCTTAGTATTCTCTCCTCCTCGTCTACCTGTGTCGGTTTGCGGTACGGGCACCTGCAGTCACTAGCGGCTTTTCTTGGCAGTGTGAAATCATAGCTTCGGTACTATATTTTCCTCCCCATAACGCCTCAGCCTTCAGCATGCGGATTTGCCTTTTGAAGCCTTGACGCTCACACAACGCCACGGTGCGCTCTACTATCCTCCTGCGTCCCCACTTCGATCTATCGACTTTCGGTGGCTACAGGAATCTCAACCTGTTGTCCATCGCCTACCCTTCGTCTCTCTTAGGTCCCGACTTACCCTGAGCGGACGAACCTTCCTCAGGAAACCTTAGATTTTCGGTGGACAGGATTCTCCACCTGCCTTACGCTTCATGCCAACGGCATTTCTCTCTCGTATAAAGTCCCAAACCCTTTCAGTCTGCTTCTGCCCTTATACGATGCTCCTCTACCATACCTTAATCGGTATCCAAAGCTTCGGTAGTAAGTTTCAGCCCCGTTTATCTTCGGCGCAGAGTCACTCGACTAGTGAGCTATTACGCACTCTTTAAATGAGTGGCTGCTTCTAAGCCAACATCCTAGCTGTTTCTATGCAGCTCCACATCCTTCTCCACTTAACTGTACATTTGGGACCTTAGCTGTAGGTCTGGGCTGTTTCCCTTTCGACTACGGATCTTATCACACGTAGTCTGACTCCTGAGTATGATTGCACGGCATTCGGAGTTTGATAATCTTCGGTAACCGGTGAAGCGCCCCTAGGATATTCAGTGCTCTACCTCCGTGCGTATCTTTTTCCGAGGCTAGCCCTAAAGCTATTTCGAGGAGAACCAGCTATATCCGAGTTCGATTGGAATTTCACCGCTATCCACACGTCATCAGCCCTTTGGCGGACATGGTTCGGTCCTCCATAAGTTTTACTTACTTCAACCTGCACATGGATAGGTCACCCGGTTTCGGGTCTACAGCATGCAACTAGCCGCCCGGTTCAGACTCGGTTTCCCTACGGCTCCGTGCCCTGAACATCTTAACCTCGCTGCATACCATAACTCGTTGGCCCGTTCTACAAAAAAGTACAAGGTCACTTTAACGCGCTCCCTGATTGCTTGTAAGCACAGGGTTTCAGGTTCTCTTTCACTCCCCTCCCGGGTTCTTTTCACCTTTCCCTCACGGTACTCTACTCTATCGGTCAATAGGTAGTATTTAGCCTTGGGAGGTCGGTCCTCCCGGCTTCAGATCGGGTTCCACGTGTCCGGTCCTACTCTGGATCCCACTTTGATTTCCGATTTCGTCTACAGGACTTTACCCTCTTCGGTATGCCTTTCCAAACTCTTCGGCTATAATCTTCCTGTCCTTATAAGTGTCCACAACCGACAGTAAACTCGTCGGTTTGGCCTCTTCCCGTTCGCTCGCCGCTACTAGGAAAATCGATGTTTCTTTCTCTTCCTCCGGGTACTTAGATGTTTCAGTTCCTGCGGTTTCCTTCTCTCATAGACTATTTATTCACCTATGGATACCTATGCATTACCAGTTGGGTTCCCCCATTCGGAAATCTGCGGATTTTCGGATATTTGCTCCTCCCGCAGCTTATCGCAGCTTGTCACGTCCTTCTTCGGCTCCCAGTGCCAAGGCATCGCCCTTATGCTCTTTTTCCTTGACCTCCCTTGCTTGTGCCTGCGGCAACCGCTTAGTTAATTTCTGCTCTTTTAGTCGGATCATTTCTCCTCTCAAATAAAATACTGGCTTTGAATCAGCTGAAACTTTTTTAAAAATTTCTCACTGGTGAATAATTTCTTTCATTTCTGTTTTACCTAGCCTTGTTGTTTTCTGAGTTTTCTCTTTTAATCTTAATTGTACTTCCTACTCCATTTTTGAATTCAGTTTCTCAAAATTTTGAAAAAAACTTCTGAATTTATTCGATTTCGTTTTTAATTTTGCTTTTCGGAAATTCTACTTCAGTTTTGGTCGACATCTTCCAATGACTCGTTGGATTTTCGATTTTTGACCCCCTGCGTGCAAAGCAGGTGTTCTCAATGAGCTAATTCCCCCCTTTTCACATGACTGTGTTTAGTCGCTGCGGTGCTGCGTGTACACTCCGGCCTCGCTCCTTACCTTCGAACCCTTCTCGCATCAGCTTGCTCTTTTGCTAATTCCCCATAAAAAACACATAGTACAGAAACTTCGCTCTCCTTAGAAAGGAGGTGATCCAGCCGCACCTTCCGATACGGCTACCTTGTTACGACTTCACCCCAGTCATTTTTCGCCTTAGGTAATCTATTTTCGACCAACTTCGGGCGCCCCCAAACTTCCATGGTGTGACGGGCGGTGTGTACAAGACCGGGAACGCATTCACCGTGGCATTCTGATCTACGATTACTAGCGATTCCGACTTCACGGAGTCGAGTTGCAGCCTGCAATCCGAACTGGGATCGGTTTTTGAGATTTGCTCCACCTCACGGTCTTGCTTCACTTTGTTCCGCCCATTGTAGCACGTGTGTAGCCCAGAACATAAGGGGCATGATGATTTGACGTCGTCCCCACCTTCCTCCGAGTTGTCCCCGGCAGTCCCGTTAGAGTGCCCATCTTGACTGATGGCAACTAATGACAAAGGGTTGCGCTCGTTGCGGGACTTAACCCAACATCTCACGACACGAGCTGACGACAACCATGCACCACCTGTCTCCTCTGTCCGAAGAGGCTTCGTTACCGGGGTTTCAGAGGGATGTCAAGTCCTGGTAAGGTTCTTCGCGTTGCTTCGAATTAAACCACATGCTCCGCTGCTTGTGCGGGTCCCCGTCAATTCCTTTGAGTTTCACACTTGCGTACGTACTCCCCAGGCGGAGCACTTAATGCGTTAACTGCGGCACCGAAGTCTTGCGACCCCGACACCTAGTACTCATCGTTTACGGTGTGGACTACCAGGGTATCTAATCCTGTTTGCTCCCCACGCTTTCGTACCTCAACGTCAGTTACAGTCCAGAAAGCCGCCTTCGCCACCGGTGTTCCTCCTAATATCTACGCATTTCACCGCTACACTAGGAATTCCGCTTTCCTCTCCTGCACTCAAGTCTTCCAGACAGGCGAACAATGGCTTACAATGGTTGAGCCACTATTTCACATCAGACTTAACGCTTGGCCGCCTACGCGCGGCTTTACGCCCAAGGTAAATCTTCCGGACAACGCTCAAAATCTTGTCCGAAAGCTTCCATCATAGCAGCCCCGTTCGACTTGCATGTGTTAAGCACGCCGCCAGCGTTCATCCTGAGCCAGGATCAAACTCTATAAATGGTATTAAACAGTCCTGCTGTTCAAACCTTCATAGAGCTATTTGTCATAGCTTCTAACTTTTATCGTTACAGTCCGTTAAAAGTTTATTCTTTGAATGTGATTCTCGAGCAATTCTTCAAGAATCCGTCTGGTGCATTTTTTTCATGGTTACGTTGTTTAATGTTAGTACACGCCGTCTCTCGCAGACAGCTTTTTATTTTACCACGTTCATTTTCGTTTGTCAAGAACTTTTCAAGTTTTTCAAACTTTTCGTCGCAGTCCTTTTTCAAGGCTCGTTGCTCATCCGCCCCGGACAGCTTTATTCTTTGTACATTCATGATTTTGTCAAGAACTTTTCGCATTTTCTCACAAAGTTATTTCATTGTGCAGTAAAATATGGCCGGCAACCAACAGTATGGCCCGCTTTCCGGTATTTTATGAAAATCTTTGTCCAACCAGCGCCAGCAGCAGCAATACCGTAATCGAACGA
>VOFG01001094.1_pt1 | contig 19736 bp, 28 predicted proteins | sample 5384171 | NCBI WGS metagenome assembly VOFG01 (sample SAMN12384726, study PRJNA508395) | human gut metagenome | isolation source: healthy gut F | host: Homo sapiens
CGCTTGTAAATCTGCTCTGTGAGGTATCTCTCATGCTCAGTCTGTAAATCACAGCCCCATGATACCTTGTAATCAAACTTGTCATTGTGCTTTGAAAGGATGTCGATAGCCTCTGTGTATGTCACACGGGCAAAATCATTTTCAACAACATTTCTTAATCTGTCAAGGAGTCCCTTGTCCACGAAATTATTGAAAAATGCCATCTCCTCAGGTGCATTTTCAAGCACATAGCGGATGATATATTTGAGCATGCTCTCCGCAAGGATCATATCATCCTCAAGGTCTGCAAAAGCAATCTCAGGCTCAATCATCCAGAACTCTGCCGCATGACGTGTGGTGTTTGAATTCTCCGCACGGAAAGTAGGTCCGAAGGTGTAGATGTTCTTAAACGCCATCGCATATGTCTCGCCGTTTAACTGTCCTGAAACAGTAAGGTTGGTAGGCTTATTAAAGAAATCCTTTGAGAAATCCACCTTTCCATCCTCCGTCATAGGGAGATTGTTCAAATCAACAAGCTTTCCAAATATCTGAACGCCAAGGGAATCACAGATATTACGGTTGTCGGTGCTCCTAAGACCATCGACAATGATCTCTGCGGAACGGATCACTGTCCTGGTTTTGGTTCTGCCGCAAAATATATCGGAACTACATTTGCCGAGCTGGAACGCGACTGCCACGTATACGCAACTAAAGCAGTAACTATCGTAGAAGTCATGGGCCGTGACGCCGGATGGCTGACTGCCGCTTCCTGCCTTGCCCGTGCAAATGGTGCGAAAGGACCTGACTTCATCTATCTCTGCGAAGTACCATTCAGCATTGATACATTCTTAAAAGATGTAAAAGCAAAACTGGAAGAACAGGATGCCGTGATCATCGCTGTCAGCGAAGGCGTGAAGAACAAAGATGGCCGTTACATTTCCGAAGAAGTACAGAGCTCTGCTGTAGATTCCTTTGGTCACAGCTATATCGCCGGTGCCGCAAAGGTTTTGGAAGATGCTGTCAGAAATGAGATCGGATGCAAGGTACGTTCGATCGAACTGAACCTGATGCAGCGCTGCGCCGCACATCTTGCAAGTGCTACCGACATCCAGGAATCCAGAATGCTCGGAAAGACCGCCTGCCAGTATGCGCTCGGGGTGCAACCGGTATGATGGCTGCTGTGATCCGTACTTCTGATAAGCCTTATGCTACAGAATTCAAGGCACTTCCAGTATGCGATATTGCCAATGCGATCAAGAGTGTGCCTGCGGATTATATTAATGATGCGGGAAATGATGTGACGGAAAAGATGGTGGATTATCTGACGCCGTTGATTCAGGGGGAAATGAATACGGTGTATGAGAACGGGATTCCGAAGTATCTTTATTTGTATTAAATTGAGATTTAATTTATTAACGTAGTTGGCCTCTCGATCCTTGAAGAAAACAGTATAAAGTGGTTCTGGTTCAGGTTCCATGCTCTAAGAAAAACTAAGAGAGCCAGAATCTCCTAAAAGCAAAGGAACTACGCTCAAACTCGGCGTTCGCCTCAAACACGTTCGCTTCGTTCCTTTAACGGAGATTCTGACTCTCTAACTTTTCCTAAGAGCATTCCACATTCACCAGAACCACTTTATACTGTTTTCTTCAAGTCGTGACTGGCTGCGGATGTTAAGAAATGAAATACCGGAACTATAACCTGGTGTAGTCCACTACGGTACACAATCTTGTCAAAAGCCTTGAAAATCCGCTAATGACAGCTGATTACTGTAACCTTCCGTTGTCACAACCGTTACGCAATTGCCATTTCATTCTTAAGACATTTGATACCCACGGAATAAAAAGTAGGAAGCCGTTCCAGTGAATGTGAAGAAGGTGTTGGAAATAGTTAAGCGTCAAAATTATGCGTTGGGTTTTCGAAATTTGCCTGTTTGAGCCGAATGGCGAGTTGCAAATTTCGGGAGCCCGTTTTAGCATAATTTTGACGCTTTTAGTATTTCCCACCGACGGAACCTGAACAGGAACGGCTTCTTTTTATGCAGGTCCGGGTAGTCATGCCTTCCTAAATTAAACCCCATTTATTTCAACATATATAGAAATTCAAAACACCATATAGCATACTGTTCTAATGTTACCGCCTCCATACTGGCAACAGGAAGGAGGTGTTCATTATGGATTTGGCATTATCTTTTATTGTCGACTGTTGCGGCTGGTGTAGTATTGCCACTACATCATCAAATGGTTAGATGGCGACAAATAGCCGGTAACGGTAACCTGTGGAGTTAAGCCTTTTCAGGGGAATAGAAAAACCCTCGGATGGCACCCGAGGGTTTTTCGTTGCTGTTCACTATGGAATAGCATTATCTTTTTTTGCCTTGGCATTATAGCATATGCAATTTAACAATACAATATGCAAATTTAATAGAAAGTGGGTATGTTCTTGCTTTTTCTTGTCTTTTCATGCTATACTATCACCCGTTACAAACCCGAAAACCAAAGGTCTTAAAGGGTTTCGCCGATTTCCGGCGTAAAGAAGATGATAGAAAAGACATCCACCGGATTTCAAATTTCCTATCCGTTACGGCGCGTGTGTTCGTGACCTTCCACACGTAAAACAAAACTAAAGGAGAATTGAAAAATGAAAAACAAAAATCTTAGTTTCATGACCCAGGCAGCCATGATCGCTGCGATCTACGTGGTGTTGACTTACATTTTTTGCACCATTTTCTTTCGGAGAAGTACAGGTTCGTATCTCCGAGGCACTCACTATTTTACCAATATTTACACCAGCCGCTATTCCGGGACTCTTTGTCGGATGTCTGATCGGTAATATTCTGGGCGGTGCGATCCTTCCGGATATTGTATTTCGGCAGTATTGCAACTCTGATCGGTGCATTTTTCACATGGAAACTGCGTGAGCAGAAACCAGTTGTCGCAACACTTCCACCGATTATTTCGAATATCATCATCGTTCCGTTCGTACTGCGTTACGGTTATGGTGTGACACTTCCGATTCCGTTTATGATGCTGACGGTTGGAATTGGTGAGGTGATTTCCTGCACCGTTCTTGGTCTGGTCGTGTATGGGGCATTGAAGAAATATAAAGGAACACTTTTCCGCACAGCCTAAAATATCTGGCGTGTGAAAAACAAAATATAACTTTTTCATAACAGTTATATTCATTTTTTTTTCTCACAACTATCCAATATACGTATTTACCGCTTCCGGATGTCATCTGATCCATCTCTTCATACTTCACGCTGTGTCTTGTACTGTCATTCAAGTCTTCATACACAACATTCGTATCACTATATCCCACCAGAATAACCGCATTCTGCGAATCCAGCATTGCAATGACCGGTCTGCCCTGATTGATAATGTACAGGATCTCTTCCGTCGTACATCCGGTCAGGTCATAGGCCTCGCCGTTATTTATATCCTTTTCAAAATATCAATTGGTTTCTCCTGATTTTTAAGACGGTCTTTGATTGTATTTAATACGTCATCTTTATCGGTGATCGAATACTGCAGGTTGCGGTTACCGCGCTCCCATACATAATTCTGGAAGGAATCGACTACCACACCGTTGTAATCATTTGCTTTCTTGATCGCATCCCTGCCTTTGTATATACACCCTGGATCTCACCATGTCCATAGACATAATATTTCTCCGGTGCGTCTTTATCGGAAAATGTGATCGTCTGCGGTGTCTCGAACAGGATCTGTTTTGGTTTCAGCACTTTTGGTTCTTTATCCGATATCCATCATTGTATGTCAGTCTTACCTGTGTCTGTTTCAGGTCTGTTGCATAAGTTTCCAGTGCGATATTGCTCTTGGTCTTCTGTTCATTATTCGTAATATAATCCGGAGCTGTTGCTGTATAGGTGTCCCCATCCTTTGATGCACGCTCCAGCGTGATCATATCTTCATCAAATGCTGCATTTAAAATGTAAATGCCATCTGTCTGATAGGTTTTGATCACTTTTCCTTTTTGATTCCGGATCTCCAATTTGTACATTGGAACGGTTGCCTCTCCGGATACGGTATTTCCTATATCCTCTGTCTTGGCAACTCCATATACAAAATCACTTCTGACAAATCCAAGTGGGCGGATGCATTCTCCTTTTCTGCAGGTTATTTTCTGCTTCTTCCCTGTCCCTACATTCAGGATTGATACTTTCGTTGCAGTTCCAAGTTCTCCGTCTGCCTGATATGCGATCAGACTTCCATCTTCCGATACGACATACTGCTGTGCGTCCAGACCTTTGACCAGTACTGTTTTCTCATCATCCTCTATACTATACTGATATAGTGTACCGTCCACCATGGTGTAGAGCATGTCTGTCTTCGCATCATAATAAGACATTTCTCCCAGTTCACTGACTGCCTGTGCATAAGATTTATTGGTAGAGATAAAGACTTTCTCTTCCACGGAATTTTTCTCTATATCGTAATAATATACGGCCACTCCGACTTCACCTTCATGCTCACCACGATTCATATATCCCGACACAAGGAAGGTCGTGTTGCCCTTTGCGTCTACTTTCAAAATCTTGATCTTGTGATCCGGAACCAGATTTCTCACATCTGTATTTTCCGCATCTGAAAAACCGAATACAAGTGACACCTCATCCGAATCTTTATTATAATTCCAAAGTTCATTTGCCTCGACAAATGATACGATCGTCCCGTCTTTATTCACCTTATAAGACAGATTCGTTGGTGCAATTCCGAGGATAATTCCCTTCTCATTCAGAACCTTCTTCGTCGCATCAAATATCTGATCCATCGTTCTGTCATAATCTAAGAGGTATGCCTTTTGTGCATCTGCGATGTATCTGACACGGAAGAATTCTTTGACCGCATACCGGTCGGATTCATTTTCCTCTCCTTTACAGCTTACCCTGTATTGTAACAATACCGACATGCAGGTACTGTTCAGTTCTTTGATACTCCAGCGTTCTTCCTGTTCTACCTGTGGTTTCAGACTGCCCCATGTAACCTGTTCGTAATTCGAATTAATCGTCACGTGCTGAAGTGTGGTGTTGTCCGCATCATCAGTCGGTTCAAGCGCTGCTCCGACGCCTGCATTTCCACCTTGCCAAGTGCATTTTCATGATAATCACTGATATAATTCAGACACTGTGCAACATTGGCATATTCATCACTGACAATTCTGGTGTAGAAATATACCGGATCCGCACCATTTCTGTTCAGCCGAACCTCCAGAATTCTTTCTTCATCCAGTACCTTATCTCCACTCAGATCCAGACTGAAGTTCTTTTCCTGCCTTTTTGATTTTCTTAGATTCCAGTTCACTTGTCCCGTCCAGTGTGTAGACTTTGTAGCTGGCTCCCGTGAATTTATTCCCATATGCTTCTATATTTACATCCAGACTCTGATTGGCTACCGGTGTGATGGTATTATGCATAGAAGACACATCCATCCTTTTGCATAGCCTGTAAGTGTATTGATCTTATAATCTCCATATGAAAATGAGATCTGTGGAAATGTTGCGGCTCCCATATCAGCCGTCATGTTGTCATTCCCTATTCGTCACGTAGCTGAATATAATGACAGCCACGATAAATACTGCAGACAGAACGCCCACATTTATCAAACGTTTCTTTAAAGTTAATGTCATTTATACTCCCTCTTTATTCCGTTTTTCCTTGGTTATCTAACAGGCGCCCCAGTGTCGGTGACACCCTGAGTTCTGCTTCACATTTCCGAATAGATGCTTCGATTTGCTGCCGCCTTACAGATTCTTTCTGATCTGCTTTCTGATTCCTTTTACTGCCCGGATCAGGATATTCTTTCGGTGTGTGTTCCATATCGATGAATTCCAGTATCTGTGCTTCATACCCCTCGCGCTCCAGATACTGTGCCCGGAGTCCGTCCGTGATCAGCGCCGCCATACGTTCCTTCAATAGTCCATATCTTAATACCGGTTCTAATACCTCATTCCGGATCTGTCGGTTCAATTCATGCTGGCAAGCATGGTACAGACAGGATCACTTTTGCATCCCAGCCGACCGCTTTCGCCAGTGCATAATCCGTTGCCGTATCACAGGCATGTAGAGTTACTACCATATCTACTTTGTTGACTCCGGTATAATCTGCAATATCACCCTTCCAGAAATCTCAGCTTTTCATAGCCGTATTTTTTCACTCAGTTCATTACAGTGACGGATCACCTCTTTCTTCAGATCCAGTCCTATGATTCTTATGTCATATTCTTTCAATTCATGCAGGTAATAATACATGGCAAATGTAAGATAAGACTTTCCACAGCCAAAATCCAGGATTGTAAGTTCTCTTCCCTTATCCAGCTCCGGAAGGATATCTTCGATAAACTCCAGAAAACGGTTGATCTGGCGGAACTTATCGGATTTTTGCACGCACAATCTTTCCATCCTGCGTCATAACTCCAAGATCCTGAAGAAACGGTACCGGGACTCCCTCTTCCAACACATACTTTTTCTTACGGTCATGGCTCATATCAATCTTCTTTTTTCCCGCCCTTTTTTATCTTACTTTTTATGGTCACTTTTCCTTTTTACTTACAAGAACCGTATAATCCGCTCTCTGTGTCTCCATCTGCATCTGGCGCATATTTCCCATATATTCGAGAAGTATTTCACAAGCTTTTTTTCTCCTCCACATTCTCGTGAAATGCCTGATTGTTCCGGAACGATTCAAACTGGAAAATAAGTACCTCTTTTTTCAGTACAGGTCTTACCTTTACCTTCTGCACATCGTCTTTCTTCTTCGGATTACTCAGCGTTGCTGATATAAATTCTATATTTAAATTTTCCTGTAATAATTTACTTAATTCATTCATAATATTATATTTTACTGTTTTTTAAACAAGAGCGCAAGTATCATGGATAGCAATTTTACCGGACAGAACCGAGAAAATGCAGTTAAGGACGGAGGATTGCATGCAATCCTCCGTCCCCAACTATGAAACCGGGAATTTTATTGTCACTTTAAACAAATCTCCATCCAGATATAATTCAAATGTTCCGCCCTGCATTTCCGTCACGACTGTGCGATTGACAATCCCAGACCACTGCCTTCTGTGCTTCTTGATACATCCCCGCGAATGAATCGTTCCGTCAGCTCGGAAGCCGGGATATTCAGCGGCCGTGCCGATATATTCTTCAGGCTGAAGCATGCCATGCCATCTTTCTTCTCGAGATCAGCATAAACTCTTGTTCCCTGCATCGCATATTTTGCCGCATTGTTATATATATTAGACAGCACTCTCCAAAGCCGTCTTCCATCTGCGCGGATCACAATCTCCTCATTCGGAAGGTTCATGACCTCTTCCAGATCTCCTGCTTTGAATTTTTCCTCGAATTCTCCACTCGTCTGCTGGATCATTTCCACCAGGTTCAGGTTCATGAATTCCAACGTAATATTCCCTGAACTTACCTTGGAAGCCTCTACGACGTCTTCTGTCAATGTCTTCAGGCGCTGTGATTTCTGTTCCAGAACTTCAATGTAACGCCGGATCTTCGGATCCTTAAAGTCCTCCTGCTTTAACAATTCTACATAATTAATGATAGATGTAAGCGGCGTCTTGATATCATGCGAGACATTCGTAATGAGGTCTGTCTTCAACCGTTCGCTTTTCATACTCTTTGCAAGTGCTGTTTCCAGTCCTTCTCCAATAGAATTTACTTTCTCTGCAATCTCTTTCTGCTCTGCCAGTAATCCATTTACCGGAATCTGATACTCCACTTCGCCACCGGCAATCTTCTCGATCCCTATCATGATCTTTCCGGTTCCTTTTGCCTTTTGAACCATCCAGACGAATGCTGCAGCATCTGTTACCAGCAAGATGAATGCCCACGCCCAGGTAGTACTTCCATCTGCAGCAAATATATAGGTCAGCCAGTGGAACAGTAAAAATGCTGCTAATCCGATCATCATTTTCCACAGATACCGGATATTTTTGAAGCATCTCTTTCAAAAAAGAGTAACAGCCATCTGAATACACTGTTCTTCCATACAGTCTTCGCCTTGATTCTTCTCACCAGACTCAGATAACCCAGAAGGAACATCGCACAGCTATACAGCGCCCCCAGACATCCCACCGCCATTCCTTGCAGATATATCTGTTTATTTTCTGTATAGATAGTCTCTCCATTTACGCTTTGCCATGTAAATATCCCGGCTTTTGTTACTACCAGCATAACTACTGCCCAGAGCAATATTACACCAACCGCTGCCGGTTCTGTCTTTATGTGATCAAACTTCACCAGATGCACTTCTTCATCTTCCGCACTTCTTCCGGCTCCGATCGTCAATAACACCAGAATCGCCAGATAGGCTGCGACTGCCAGAACTACCCTATACCGGCCGCTTTTGCCCCGGCCGCATATTGTGTAAAGATCTGTTTCTGCTCGTAAAAATCATCTTTCACAGGATACGCTGTATCCACAACCGATGCATATACATAATCTGACGCATTTACATAACCGGCTACTGTCTTCTGCCATTCCTGTGCCATTGAATCTCCTTTGCCGGCTTTTTTTCAATATTACTTTCATAGTCTGCAAGCTTCGGTCTTACGATCACATATTTCCCTGATTTTTTATTTGTTCCAGGCTCTCCTCGTAATGATCATAGTCCTGATATTTCTTTTTATTCGTAATGACCGTTCCGTTATCCCGGTTCACATACAGGTATGTGATATTCGTATTTCCTTCCTGATACTGCTTCTGGTTTAGCACATAATTGTCAACATCCGAATAGATGATCTCGGCCGCATCATTTATCATTCTGTAGGCATCACTCAGCCTGCCGTTCCATATCTTGGAATTATTCACAAGCTGAAGTACCGTTTTCTCCGTTTACCGTCTTATAGTCTCCGGGAATCTTTGTCCCGTCATAATTCCAGCAATTGATGTAAGCAATCTTTCCATCGATATCCTGAAGTCCCCTGAATCTGGATTCCCCGCTGCTGCTTTCCTGATATTCCCCCTGTTTCAACTCATCTAGAATATCATCTGCAGAACTGTTTCCTGTAATGACAAATGACAGATCCCCCTCTGTCGATCATCTGTTTAAATTCTTTATAACGGAAATAGTGGTAGCTTCCGTCTGACCGCTGACACACAATGATAGCGTCCTGTTCGTCCCGGGTATCTGAGACGGAACCATCATCTGTCATCGTTTCTGCGATTAATTTGCCCCAGGAATACATGTCCCCAGCCGGAAGGACAGTCCGGTCTCGTCTTTACCCGTTATCCCGCCTGTATCTTCATATTTTGCCACATCTACGATCTTATCCGGGTCATATTTTCCATCTGTATCATATAAGGTCTGATATTGGATCTCGTCCAGGATGTGATAATTGGCATTGGCCACAGCATTGGCAAATGCATTGCTTTCCTCATACGTCTTCGCAGCATCAGCAGAACACAGCTCCTGTATCAGCATCGGATAACGCGTAGCCCACAGGATGCATAACACCCCTGCAGTTGCAAGTATATGTGCCGCTGCCAGCAAAAAAGAATTTTACTCTTGGCATTCGGTACCATTTCTTCATATATGCTCCTTCCTAAAGCTTCTCTATCTTATACCCGACACCCCAGACTACCTTCAGGTATCTGGGCTCCTTGGGATTGCTCTCGATCTTCTCACGGATGTGGCGGATATGTACTGCCACTGTATTATCCACCCCGATAGCATCCTCATTCCAGATACTTTCATATATCTGATCGATAGAAAATACTTTTCCCTGATTTTTCACCAGTAATAATAAAATATTATATTCGATCGGTGTCAGTCTGACCGGTTCCCCGTCAACCGTAACCTCCTTCTGTTCATCATCGATAGATAATCCACCGACCGCATAAACAGCCTGATTACTTTTATCGATCGTGCTTCCAAGCTGTGTATATCTGCGAAGCTGGGACTTTACCCGCGCTGTCAGCTCCAGCGGATTGAATGGCTTCGTCATATAATCATCCGCTCCTACATTCAGCCCCAGGATCTTATCGGCATCCTCAGATTTTGCCGACAGGATTATGATCGGCATATTCTTCTTCTCGCGGATCTTTAACGTTGCCCGGATCCCATCCAGCTTCGGCATCATCACATCAATGATCAGAAGATCCACCTTCTCCCCTGTCCAGCACTTTTAACGCTTCCTCACCGTCATAGGCTTTTAACACTTTATATCCTTCCTGCGACAGGTATATCTCTATTGCTTCTACAATCTCTCTATCATCATCACATACAAGTACGTTGTACATTTCTCATCACCTCCCTTATACTATACAAGAATATCAACTAATTTTTAAGTCCTGGTCTTGTAAATTCTTAAGATATTATGAAAATATGCTCTTTATCCGTTCTGTCGTCTAAAATAGAAACTGCTAATATTATGTCTAAAAACAATAAACCATATTTTCGTAAAGATATTTTTTCTATATAATAATCCCTGGTGATTTAAGAATCTTTTTTTATTTTTCATACTCCGTGGGATTTTCATCTTGTCGGATTCTTCCAAACAAAATTTTTAGAAAGAAGATGACATATTATGCATGAACCAGAAATAGAATATCTTATTCGCTCTCTTGGTATTGGTGCAACTTACCGTGGCTATGAATATCTCATTTATGGTATACGTCTTTGTCTGTCTGATGAAAACTACCTCCTTTTCGTCAGTAAGTATCTTTATCCAGACATCGCACGTCACTATAATACGACAAGTTATAGTGTTGAACGTGATATCCGCACTGTCATCAAAAAGGTCTGTTGGGAGCACGGAAACAGACCGCTTCTCGAAAAAAATTGCATTACGCCCTTTAACTCTGAAACCAACCTCCGGTGAATTCTTTGATATCGTAACTGCTCATTTACGCAAATACTCTGAATGCTGTCCTTTACTTTCCGCTCTTTAGAATCTGTTTTTGTCTTCTTCATTTTTAGTTAAGATTTTTTCGAATTCTTTTATGTTTTTAACATACTTTAGACATATTTTTGTCTATACTATATATCAGATAGTTGATAAGCAACAACTATCACCCCCTCATAAAGTAAAACACCGGAATCACTCTCCGGTGTACACTTTACTCTCATTCCTTTAGTAATTATAACAACAACAAAAAGCTCTCCGAAAAGGAGAGTTTTTTTGTTGTTTTTTTCAAAAATGAACATACTTTTTTCACATTTCTTGATTATAATACTTTCAGATAGTTGGATAACAACTATCGCCCCCCTCATAAAGTAAAGGCCGCCAGAAGATTACTTCTGGCGGTCCACTTACCGATAATTTCTGCGGATGTCTTTACGACTCCGCTTTTGTTTATTTCTTTCTTCGATCCATGCAAGGATATCCTGATACACATTCTGCCGGTCCACCTCATTCAAGATCTCATGCCGGTCGCCTTCATACAGATGGATCGACACATCTTTGATCCCGGCATCTTTATATTTCTCATAGACTCTGATCACATTCTTTCCGAAAGCCCCTACCGGGTCATCGGATCCTGCCGTAAAGAGCACCGGAAGCGTCTTCGGAATCCGCTTCATACTTCCCTTCCGTACCAGAACCTTCATACCGGTAAACATCTGATAATAGGCTCCCAGTGTAAATGTATAGGAACACAGCGGATCCCGCACATATTCATCTCTTTTTCTTCTTGTCGGATGTGATCCATTCCTTCGATGTCTCGCCCGGTTCAAATTTCTTATTGAAACCTCCAAAGCTCAGACTATCCACAAATGTACTTCTGTATTTCCATCCTTTGAACGCTGCGATGATCCTGCAGATCATCCTTCCCGCCAAAGCGTCAGCATTCCCTGATAACCGGTTCCCATAATGACAACTCCCGCAAGGCCTTCCGCATACATCGTCAGATACTGTCTCAACAGGAATGACCCCATACTGTGCCCCAGCATAAAATACGGCACATCCGGATATTTTTTCCGTGTCATCTCCTGCAGCTGATAAATATCTCCGATCACATACTGATTCCCTTTCCGTTCATCAAAATATCCCAGATCAGCTTCTGTCTGTATGGATTTCCCATGTCCCAGATGATCATGTCCGACTACATAATATCCGTGCTCCGACATAAATTCGGCAAATTCATCATAACGGTCAATATACTCCACCATTCCATGACATATCTGTAAGACACCTTTTATATCTATATCCGGAAGCCATTCGATCGCATGGATCTTTGTCACGGAATCTCTGGATGTATAATAAAATTCATGCTTCATCATCTATCATCCATTCTGACATACTCTTTGTATTCGGCCAACGGTTTGTACGCCGGACGAATGATCTTATCTACATTCTTAAGCTCTTCCAGACGGTGTGCACTCCATCCGACGATACGCGCTGCCGCAAAGATCGGTGTATAAAGTGACGGTGGAAGATCCAGCATACTATATACAAGTCCGCTGTAGAAATCGACATTCGCATTTACACCTTTGTATATCTTACGCTTTTCTGCGATGACCTCCGGTGCCATGTGCTCTACCTTTTCATACAGTGCATATTCCTTCTCACAGCCCTTTTCTCTTGCAAGCTGCTTAACGAACTTCTTAAAAATATCGGCTCTCGGGTCAGATACGGAATAGATTGCATGCCCCATTCCGTAGATCAGTCCTTTCCGGTCAAATGCCTTCTTATCCAACAAATCGGTCAGATACCGGCGTACCTCATCATCATCTTCCCAGTCACTGACTTTTTTCCATCATATCGTCAAACATCTGGGTTACTTTGACATTTGCTCCCCCGTGCTTTGGTCCTTTTAAGGATGCCATAGCAGCCACGATCGTCGAATAAGTATCCGTTCCGGATGATGTTACCACATGCGTTGTAAATGTAGAATTGTTACCGCCGCCGTGATCCATATGAAGGACAAGTGCCATATCCAGGATCTTTGCCTCTAATTTCGTATATTTCTTATTCTCACGCAGCATCATCAGTATATTCTCTGCATAGATCATCAGCATCGGGAACTGACTGATCAGATTCAGACACTGACGCAGTACATTTGGAATCGACGTATCGTCTGCATGAGGATCATACGTGTACAGGCTTAAGATTGATCTCGACAGGCTGTTCATCATGTCACGGCTTGGCGCTTTCATGATCACATCACGGACAAATGTCGGCGGCAATGTCCGTCTTTCCACCAGTGTCTCATGAAATGTCTGCAGCTGCGTCTTATCCGGAAGTTCACCGAATAACAGCAGATAGGCGATTTCCTCAAATCCATAGTGCTTATCTTTCAGAAACCCCTGCACCAGATCTTTGATATTGTAGCCGCGATAGTAAAGATTTCCTGCACATGGCACTTCCTCTCCGTTCACGATCTTCTTCGCACATACATCGGAAATGTTCGTAAGTCCCGCAAGGACACCTTTTCCGTTCAGGTCACGGAGTCCCCCGTTTGACTTCGTACTTCGTATACAACTCTTTGTCTATCGCATTGTTCTTCTCGCAAAGTTCTGCAAAATGGCTAATTTCCGGTGTTACCTCAAATAGTGTCTGCCCTTCTTTTCTGTCCATCGTCATCATCCTTTCTTATATGGAGATAATAAATCACTCAATCTTGCGAATTCTTCCAGTGTCAGTGTCTCACCTCTCACACTTGCACCCTTTCCAAGTGCATCAATCGCTGCTTCCACTTCTTCTTTTGTAAAATCTAATGTCGCCGCATTCTTCAGACCGTTCGCCAGTGTCTTCCTTCTCTGGTTGAAAGATGCACGGATGATGTTGAACATCAGCTTCTCATCCTGCACCTGTACCGGTTTCTCCTGATGACAGGTCAAGCGTATAACCGCTGATCCTACCTTCGGTCTCGGCATGAAACAATTCGGCGGAACATTTGCCACAATATACGGGTCGGCATAATACTGTACTGCTAATGACAGTGCGCCATAGTCCTTATTACCCGGTCCGGTCTGCATACGGTCCGCAACTTCTTTCTGCACCATGACAGTGATACTCTCTACCGGAACCTCATTTTCAAAAAGTCCCATGATGATCGGCGTCGTAATATAATATGGCAGGTTCGCCACCACTTTGACCGGCTTTCCGTTGTTCTCTTCGTCTGCAAGCTTCTTAAGATCCAGCTTCAATACATCTTCATTGATGACACGTACATTGTCATATCCGCTTAATGTATCCTCCAGGATCGGGATCAGGTTCTTATCGATCTCAACTGCGATCACCTTTTCCTGCCGCCTGTGCCAGATATTGCGTCATCGTACCGATTCCCGGTCCGATCTCCAGTACCATATCATCCTCCGTGATATTCGCCGACTGTATGATCTTATCTAATACATGCGTATCGATCAGGAAATTCTGACCGAATTTTTTCTGAAATGAAAAATTATATTTCTGCAGAACCTCAATGGTATTCTGCGGATTACCTAACGTTGGTTCCTTTCATAGATTCCTCCTGCATCTGTTATGAACTTATTTTCCTCATTATACAATAATTTGGACAGGATTTTCAGTGATAAAAATGAAATATGTGTGTAGAACATTGTATTCTACAGCCGATTATTCCTCATTATACTCCGTCTGTTCGACTACCTCTTCATACGTAATGCCCTTTAATTCCACGCAATCTTCTCTGCCACATAACGGATATAAGCAGAATTATTGCGTTTTTCCACGGTTTGGTTCCGGCGCCATATACGGGCAGTCCGTCTCGAGTACAATTGACGTCAGTGGAATATTTTCCACTACTTCTTTCAGCTTCTTCGCATTCTTGAACGTTACCACTCCGCCAACGCCGATATAGAATCCCATCTTGATATATTCCTGTGCCATCTCTTTAGAATACGAATAACAATGGATCACACCGCTTAGTCCTTTCGCATGCTCCTTCATAATCTCCATGGTATCTGCCGCTGCCTCCCGGCTGTGGATCAGAACCGGAAGATCCAGCTCCCTGCCAGTTCCAGCTGCCGTATGAACCATTTTTTCTGCACTTCTCTTGGCTCATTGTCCCAGTAATAATCCAGACCGATCTCGCCTACCGCAACCACTTTTTCCTCTTTAAACAGCTCTTTCATCTGTGCAAGGTCTCTTCATTCAGGCTTCCGACCTCATCCGGATGAATCCCGACTGCCGCATATACAAATGGATATTCCTTTGCAAGTGCAATAACCTTCCTGCAGGAATTATATGCTGCACTGACATTTACAATTGTGCCAACGCCCTGCTCTTCCATAGAATTCAGTAATTCTACTCTGTCTTCATTAAACTGCTCATCATCATAATGTGCATGTGTATCAAATATCATATATCCTCCGTTTCAAATCAAAAATGTCCTGTCCCCAGTATCCCAATATTTATCCCATCTTTTCCACACGTTATCCCAAGGAATTTCATGGTTATCCCACCCCTTATCCTGTTGTTTTTCCACATACTTATCCACATCATGTGGATAACTTGTGTGACAGATACTGTATATAGATGTCGGATATTGAGAAAGATAAAAGTTCTGATTCCAAAATCCTCCGTCCCATTTTCATTCTTTCATATCCTAACTTTTCAACCAGTTTCAGTTTTGTATCTTTCTATACTTACATTAGCAGATCTCTGCACCGGCCGGCATATTTTTTTCTCCGGTGTCATATGCCCAGATTACCTTCTGCGTCTCTCCGCGCACAGTAACATACCCTCAGATAATACTCCGGCGAGTTTTGCAGGTTTTAAGTTCACAAGAACCATAACCTTCTTACCAACCATCTTCTGCAGAGTAATGTTTCTTAATTCCGGATACGATCTGTTTTACTTGCCTGATCTTAACCTGTGAGCAGAGAAGTTTTAGATTTTTTCACTCTTCGCAGGCAATGATCTCACCAACCTGGAACTGCTTTCAAAGTCATCGAATGTGATCTCTGGTTTTGGTTCTGTTTACAAGGTTTCCAAGTATGTTTGCAAGGTCTGAGTTGAATCTCTATTACAAGATCCCATGTGATGATTCCGTCGTTCTCGAATGGCATCTCATGAAGCACAAAGTAACGTGTGGCATCTACGCCGAAAAGTCTGACCATATCGTCTGCGTAGATAACGTTTCCTTTTGACTTACTCATCTTGTCACCGCCCTGAAGCAGCCATGGATGTCCGAATACCTGCTTTGGAAGTGGAAGGTCAAGTGCCATAAGGAAAATAGGCCAGTAAATAGTGTGGAAACGCACGATATCTTTTCCGATAAGGTGCAGATCTGCAGGCCAGTTTTTCTTGAAAAGCTCTGATGATCCGTCAGGATCGTAACCGATTTTTGTGATATAGTTTGTGAGGGCATCAAGCCATACATACACTACATGCTTTGGATCGAAATCTACCGGAATTCCCCAGCTGAATGATGTTCTTGACACGCAAAGATCCTGAAGTCCCGGAAGCAGGAAGTTGTTCATCATCTCGATTTTCCTTGAAACCGGCTGGATGAAATCAGGGTGTGTGTTGATATAGTCGATGAGTCTGTCTGCATATTTGCTCATCTTGAAGAAGTATGCCTCCTCTTTTGCCGGCTGGACCTCACGTCCGCAGTCCGGACATTTTCCGTCCACGAGCTGTGACTCTGTCCAGAATGACTCACATGGTGTACAGTAAAGTCCCTCGTATGAACCTTTGTAGATATCGCCCTGATCGTAAAGCTTCTTGAAGATTTTCTTTACACATTTCTCATGATCCTCATCTGTTGTGCGGACAAAATTGTCATATGATGAATTTACCATATCCCAGATTCTCTTTACCTCACCTGAAATCTGATCTACAACCTCCTTCGGTGAAATTCCGGCTGCCTCAGCCTTTTCCTGGATTTTCTGTCCGTGCTCATCTTTCACATCATTGACGCAACCAATCAGAGAGCTTATAATATTCTCGTTATTTACAGAAACTATACATAAGATTGGGGAATTTATTATGACCAGAAGACAATATTTCACCGCCGGTTTCAAGGACGGAATACCGATCTGTCTTGGATACATAGCGGTTTCATTTACATTTGGGATCATGGCAAAAAAGTCGGAATTTCGATCTTTGATGCGGTTCTGATCTCTCTGACAAATGTGACCAGCGCCGGACAGTTTGCAGGGGCTGTCGCTGATCGCATCGACCGCTTCTTATATAGAGATGGCCATCACACAGCTTATCATCAACTTAAGATACTGTCTGATGTCCTGTGCACTTTCGCAGAAGATTGATCCGGAAGCACCACTGATCCACCGTTTTTCATTGCTTACGGTGTGACCGATGAGATCTTCGGCGTCACAGTTTGCAAGGGTGGAAAACTGAGTCCGTTTTATTCTTACGGGGTTATATTTATCTCTGTATTCGGATGGGTGTTCGGTACATTTCTTGGCATCCTGTCCGGAAATATATTGCCGGCGCGTGTTGTCAGCGCATTAAGCGTTGCCCTTTATGGCATGTTCCTCGCGATCATCATTCCGCCGGCCCGTAACAACCGTGTACTCGCAGGTGTTGTTGTCATTTCCATGGCAGCCAGCTTTTTATTTGACAAAACACCCGGGCTTAGGGAATATTTCATCCGGATTCCGTATTATCATCATTACTCTGATCATTGCCGGAATTGCGGCTTATTTCTTCCCCGGTAAAGGAGGCACATCATGAATCATAATATTTACATTTACATATTTGTGATGGCGGCAGTTACTTACCTGATCCGTATGCTTCCGCTGACGCTGATCCGCAAAGAGATTAAAAGCACGTATATCAAATCATTTTTATACTATGTCCCTTATGTGACGCTTGCTGCTATGACATTCCCGGCAATCCTCAGTGCCACTGCGAATATCTGGTCTGCACTTGCCGGATTTATCATTGCTGTATTTCTGGCCTACCGTGGCAAGAGCCTGCTGAAGGTATCCTTGTTCGCATGTCTCGGCGTCTTTATTGTTGAGCTGATTACCGGATTATAAGGATAATACATATTTACAGGAAATCCCCATATAAATACTACAAATGATTTATATGGGGATTTTTATGCAAAATTTCTGAAAAATTTCCGGCAGAAGCCTCTGTTCATGCTCCTCCCATCTGCCGCTGCATTTCTGATTCTTTCCGTCCTGTTTCTTCACTTTCAACCAGGACGCAAATCAGGCATTTTCTCAATACACCTCTGAACTTTTCCGCCAGGAAATCAGCGGAAATACAATTACTCTCCACTACACCTTAAAAGATCCCGGAAAATACGGCATAAAAAATACGCCCATTTCCTATGGACATTGCACCACCGATCCCGGACTGGTACACTCAAGCATCGATGCAGAACGAACCAGGCTCCGCTCCTATAACAGAACTTCACTTTTTCAAAAAACAACCGTATCACTTATGATGTACTGGATGACTATCTGACTTCCGCTTATGATCTGGCCCCCTATACACTTTACGATGAACCGCTTGCACCCGCTCACGGAACCCAGTCACAGCTTCCGGTCATCTTATCAGAATATCGTTTTTATGAAATTTCCGATATTGAAAACTATCTACAACTTCTTACTAAAACACCGGAGTATTTCCGCTCTATCCTGAATTTTGAACACATCAAATCCGAATCCGGGTCTTTTTATGGCCTCCTACACTGCTGACTCCATCATCAAAGAATGCCGGGATTTTGTTAATTTAAAAGAAAGCAATTATCTCTATTCTTCTTTGTGGAACGACTGGAAGAACTTGCTTCTGCCAAAAGACGGTGTCCTTACCGAAAAGCAGCGGGAAGCCTATACCCGGCAGAACAACGTTTACATAAAAAATATATTTTTCCGGCCTATGAACAACTTATTTCCGGCTTGTCCGAACTCCGCAGTTCCGGCAAAAACAATAACGGGCTGTGCTATCTTCCGAATGGTCGGACTTATTACGAATATCTGGTAAGAAGTGAGACCGGTTCCTCCCGCAGTATTGCAGAGCTGCAAAATCTTGCAAATACACAGATACTTTCGGATCTTACAGTTATGCAACGGGTGCTGACTGATGATTCCTCTTCCGCCTCATCCTCCGTAACTTCTGACATTTTCAGCCCCCAGGGTACACTGCTCGCCGAATCTGATCCGAAAAGATCTTATCCACATTGTCCGGCAAGATTACGAAAGATTTTCCACCATATCCACAGATTCATACACAGATCAAATACGTCCAGAAATCCATGGAAGACTACTTAAGCCCGGCTTTCTACATGATTCCGGCCATCGACAACACTTCTGAAAATGTAATCTACATCAACAACGGGCACCTCACCGACAACCTCTCTCTCTTCACCACCCTCGCCCACGAAGGCTACCCGGACATTTATATCAGAATGTCTATTATGCAAGCCTTCATCCCGATCCAATCCGCTGTGTACTGAACTATGGCGGCTACACCGAGGGCTGGGCCACTTACAGCGAGATGATGAGCTACTACTTTTCCACACTGACGAAAGAGCAGGCTACATTATTTCAACGCAACTCATCTGTCATTCTTGGACTATATGCACTTGCCGATATGGGAATCCATTACGATGGCTGGAAGCTTGCCGATGCGACGGCTTTTTTCCACACTTATGGAATAACGGATGATGCGACCATTGAGGATATCTATGATCTGATCATTGCCGATCCGGCTAATTATCTGAAATACTATATTGGGTATCTGGAATTTCTGGGACTTAAGAAAAATGCAGTGAATAAGTGGGGTGATAACTTTACGCAGATGCGGTTTCATAAGGCGGTTCTGGATGTTGGGCCGGCGTCGTTTGA
>VOFG01001480.1_pt1 | contig 19736 bp, 28 predicted proteins | sample 5384171 | NCBI WGS metagenome assembly VOFG01 (sample SAMN12384726, study PRJNA508395) | human gut metagenome | isolation source: healthy gut F | host: Homo sapiens
TTTTTTGCATTTTGGGGGCTCCTTTGCCACGCTGCCGTGGCCCTCCGTTTTCGAGATTTGCTTCACCACCAAATCTCGAAAAACGGAGGACAGAAAATGTCGTATCACAATGACCCATATCGGGTTGATTATTTGAAGATATATCCCTGCTTAAAAGAGCGCCCGGATGTGTTGGAAGTCTTAAAGAAAAGCGACCGCAAGATGAAATACATGGAGGTGGATCTGAAAAGCGAACAGCGCAGGAAAAATGCCGAGAATGGTGCGGAAAGTTATGTTTCCAGCAAAGAGGATTCGTTGGAGCGGCTTATATATTCTGCGAAGTGCCAGTTTGCGGACGATGCTGAAGGCGTCGAGGATGCCGTAATCAAGAAAGATAATCTATTTCGTTTACGGTCCGCACTGGATCAGTTGAGCGAAGGAGAAAGAGCTTTGATTTATGCGCTGTTTTTCGACGAGCGCTCCGAGCGTGAGCTGGAAGAAATAATGGGCGTCCATCGAATGACGATCCATAATCGAAAGATTCGTATCTTGCAGAAATTGAAAAAGATGCTGAGATGACAAAAAAGTTTGGTGCAAACGGTGTTTTCAACGGCTAATAGAGTGAGAGGGCTTTGACCCTCACTCTGCTGCTGATAAATCAGCGGCGTTGTTCCTTGAAAAACACCGCCCAGGCGGTCATATCCGGCAACTTGAATACATTAGCCGACGGAGCCAGCGTCAGGCCGAGTGCGCGAAGACCACCTGTGCGGAGAAAGAATACAGGCAAAGGAAAAATATACCGCGCAGACCAAAGCTGTGCGCTATGGCCTGCGCGGATTCCCTTTACTTAGTTTGTAGCAGGAGAAAAATGGAAGCTACTATGGATAATGACAACATCCACTCCGCATACCGCGGAGACATATTCTATGCGGATCTTGAACCGGTACGCGGCTCCGAGCAAGGAGGCATCCGACCGGTGCTGATTATTCAGAATGACATAGGCAATCGTCATAGTCCCACGGTCATCGTGGCGGCGATTACCAGCCGCATAAAGCATCACCGATTACCGACCCATGTAAACCTAAACGGAAGGCAATGCGGACTGCACAACGAATCAACGATCATGCTGGAACAGCTCCGAACATTAGATAAGCAGCGTTTGCTTGGATATGCGGGAACTGTAGGAAAAAAGCAAGATGCGGGAAGTGAATACCGCCTTGGAGATCAGCATTGGGATTAAGGATATACTACCTGACAACAAAAGAAAGCGAGGAAGCGACTATGGTAAATCAGAGCACAGAGAAGAAAAACACCAGGCAGATCCAGATGACCATTGAGGGTCATAAGGTAACGATCAGCTTTGCTCAGGAGGCCAATCCGACCCTCTCTGCTCTGGTACGCAACACCCTGCTGGACGCATATATCCGAAAGAACGGGCTGTGCAGTGAGGAACAGCCTGCATAAAAAGTGGTTCGGAAATGCTTCTCTTCGTTGTAAAAACGCTTATCATGTGTTATACTATGCAAAAGGGGCGTGATGACCAGTGACTTTTTGCAGACTCTATTGTTCAGCTTCGTAGTGAACTGCGTATTTCGCAGAAGGAACTTGCAGAACAGCTGAATATAAGTGTTGCGACCGTCAATCGCTGGGAGAACGGAAGAACCGAGCCGAATAAAATGACGCTGTTTGTGATTCGGGACTTCTGCAAATCCAAGAATATCGCTTTTGCATTTGACACATCGAAAAGTGCTGAGAGGGTGAGCATAATTGAATCTCGGACACGAAACCGAAACCTTAGAATTCAAAAAAGACTACTGGAGAACTGAAGGAAGGCGTCGTATCAATTGCTGCCATCCTGAACAAACATCAGAAAGGCGAACTCTATTTCGGGATAAAACCAGATGGGACGCCTATTGGACAGCAAATTTCCGAAAAGACCCTACGGGATATCAGTCAGGAGATTGCAAACCATATCGAGCCGAGAATTTACCCGGAAATCGCAGTATTCATATTGATGATAAGGATTGTATCCATGTCAGTTTTGAAGGACACAACACACCATACTTTGCCTATAATGTGGCCAGAATCCGTGTCGCGGATGAAGATAAGGTAATGTCCCAGCAGGAATTGACCGACTACATTATGGAGCGGCAAAGCAGCGAAGGTGTATGGGAGCGCAAAGTTTCCGGATGCCTGACAAGCTCGGTTGATGAGATCTCTCTCAAAGAGTATATCCACCGCGGTCAGGAGTTCGGCAGAATCAGCTTCGATTATTCCGACAGGGATACGGTGCTGGGTAAGTTGAGTTTGACTGCGGGAAGCTATTTGCTGAACGCAGGCATGGTTCTGTTCGGTGAGACACCCTACAATGACCTGCAAATGGCGGTATTCGCTGGAACGGAGCGGCTCACATTTTTGGATATTCAGCGTGAGCATGGAACGATTTTCGAACTTGTGGATCGCGCTGAAAAATATATCTTTAAGAACATTCGTTGGCGTGTGGAGTTTGGTTCCTTGCAGCGTAAGGAAATTCCGGAAATTCCTGTGGATGCCGTCCGTGAAGCACTGATCAATTCGTTTTGCCACAAGGAATACGGAACCGGACAGAACAACGAGGTTTCCATATACAAGGATCGTGTTGAGATCTACAACCCCGGTACCTTCCCGGCAGGCTATGAGCCGGAGGATTTCATCTCTGGCCGGGAGCGTCCTATCCGCAGGAACCCGCTGATTGCACAGACACTTTATTACTCCAAGAATGTTGAGAGCTTTGGTACTGGCCTGAAGCGTATGCTGATGCGTGTGACGCTGCTGGATGCAAATACAAATTTGAGGTTTTGAAGTCCGGATTCGTAGTCGTATTCTATCGTACAATTGAAGCAGAGGACGATAGCTTAGGTGGTATCACCCAAGTTACCACCCAAGTTACCACCCAAGCTACCACCCAAGATAAAATTCTCGAGTTCTGTGCGGAGGCACGGAGCAAGGCTGAAATCGCAGAACATTGCGGCTACAGAATCATAAAAACACTTTACCGATAAGTTTTTGAAGCCTATGCTGGCGAGTGGGCAGTTGTTGATGACGATTCCGGATAAACCGACAAGCCCGGAACAGCGGTATGTTGCAGCCGGTAGGAATGCAGGAGAAAAGCAATGAGCAAGGAAATCTACACCTGTGACGCTTGCCACTATACCTTCGAAGCGGAAACTGGATGTGACCAATGCCCGGATTGCGGCAAAAAGCGAGTGCGGCCTGCCGATGAGCAAGAATCAAAGGAATATCTGGATCGTCAAAAGCACACCGAGAAGTGGAATTAAGAAACTGCGGAGGAAAAACAAAATGGTTACCAGAGATGATTTGGAGCAGTTGGTAAAGAATCGCGGCCAAGAGGCTGTTGGCGCAGCTGTCGTCAAAATCCCTGACGAGGATGTGCGTCCGGCTCTGATGCTCATGGTTATGATATATCAGAAATCGGACGAAATAAATCGTGAGATATTTCGTCGAGATCAGAAGCGCATTGCTGAATTGAAGAAGAACTTGAAAAAGCCCGCGCAGAACTCCATCGGTTAGAGCAGGAAAAATAAATTCTTTTGTCATTACGAGCAGGCTGCAGTTTAAAGCTGCGGCCTGCTTTCTATTCTCGGAAGCTGGCGCTTGGGCAAAAAGTCTTTTGCTCAAGCGCGATTTTACCGGATCGGAGGCCGTTTCTTTGTTGCTTATATTTCGAGGTTTTGATAGCTATTCAACCTGAAATGTGAGATAATCAAGGTGGCAAAATGCCGTGTACTTTGAAAAGTGAATACATGAAAAGGTGTATCTGAACCTCTCACATTTCTAAATCATTCATTGAGAGGAAGGATACATTATGGCTGAAAGAGTTTGTTGTTCTTATCAAAATGTACTCAGCATCCAGAACAGAGTATGCTGTCTGTACCGCGTCTCCACCACCAAGCAGGTCGACCACGATGACCAGAATCAAGCTGACATCCCCGTGCAGAGAAAAGCCTGCCGTGAGTTCGCAGAGCGGATGGGCTGGACCATCGTGTACGAGGAACAGGAAAACGGCGTGTCAGGCTTCAAGGTCAGCGCCAATGACCGTGATAAAATTCAACTCATCAAGGAATATGCCGAACAGGGCAAATTCGATATTCTGCTGGTGTTCATGTTTGACCGTATTGGCAGACGAGCCGAAGAAACGCCTTTCGTGGTCGAATGGCTCATCAACCACGGCATTCAGGTCTGGAGCGTCAACGAAGGTGAACAGCGAATCGACACGCATGTCGACCGTCTCACCAACTACATCCGCTTCTGGCAGGCAGACGGTGAGAGTCAGAAAACCTCCATGCGTACCAAGGCTGCCCTCGGGCAGATGGTACAGGAAGGCCGCTTCCGTGGCGGTTCCGCCCCTTACGGCTATGACCTGGTACCCAGCGGCACATACAACAAGCGCAAGCATGAGGTCTTCAAACTGGAGATCAATCCTGATGAGGCAAAGGTCGTGCGCATGATGTTCGACCTGTGCGTCGGCTCCGGTTACGGCAGATTTAAAATCGCCAACTTCCTGTCTGAGATGGGCATCAAGACCCGTGACGGGAAGAACTGGCATGAAGCTACCGTCGGTCACATTCTGCATAATATCATGTACACTGGCGTGCTTCGGAGCGGCAGTACACAGTCTAAAGCACTCCCTGATTTGCAGATCATCTCACCGGAGAACTTCGAGCTGGCGCAAAAGCTCATGGCTGAACGAGCCAATGAGTGCAATGCGCTGCGAACCATGCCCCGCAACACCAGGGGGCAATCCCTACTGTCCGGCAATGTGTTCTGCGGACACTGCGGCGGGCGTCTGACGCTGACCACCAATGGGACAACTCGGATCAACGCTGCCGGTGAAAAAGGTTGGCCGCAAGCGCATCCGCTATGTGTGCTACAACAAGACCCGCAAGCGCAGTAACTGCGATGGGCAGACTGGCTACACCATGCACATTCTGGACAAGATGGTCACCGACATTCTCCATCAGGTATTTGATCGGATGCGGTCTGTAGAGGAGAACGAGATTATCTCCCGTACCCACCGCAGTGCCATGGTCAGTCTCAAGAAGCGCCTTGCGGACGCCAAAGCAGAGTCTGCTAAGGCTGCCAAGGAATATGAATCACTGAAGCTGGAGATCATCAAAGCCGTGCAGGGTGAGAGTGCGTTCCCGATGGACGTCCTGTCGGAGCTGGTCAACAATGCCCGTACCAGGATGCTGGATGCCAATGCTCAATTGACTGAACTCAATGAGGAAGTTCCGTCGAACTGTGATATATGTTTGTGCTGCAAGGAGGCGAGCACATGAAATACAAGCTGCTGAAAGACCTATACGACTGCTTCTACATCCCACCTGAATTCCCAATTTGGAAACAGGAAATCGAGGAGTGCCATCAAGCACTTAGCGAGGTGTTGGGCAAACCAGAGCGTCGGCTGGTGCTCCAGATCATCGACGCCAAAGACCGCATTGCTGAGGATACCTCCGTCGACAGCTTTATCGCCGGATTTGAACTGGCGTGGAAGCTGTCCATAGAACTGAATCACTACGAAAACGAGCGCTCAGTCTCCTGCAGAACGGCAATGGGATTGGGGGCTCGTTTCACATCTAAGGAGGAAGAAAATGAAGAAACTCATCATAGTAACCCTGATTACCACCTGTGTCGCCCTTGTGCGCCGCCGTGTGGCCGAATAACAACGCAACCGAGCAAACACCCGTCCCAGCCGCAGAAACCGCTGTGAGCGCCAAGGAAGCGACCGTTGCGGAAATTGAGGAACCCGCAGCACTGGCAGAGAAGGAAAAAGGAACGATTCCGCGACAAGAAGCGCCCCAAGAAGAGCAGCCTGACCCGGAGACCAGGCCTGTTGAAATACCCGTAGCTTCCGAGCCCCCACCTTCCGCTGAGCAAACACGCGCTAAGAATTCCGCACCCGAGCTAACTCCGTCCCAACCTCCAAAGAATCGCAGCCCGGTGACAAAGTCTATGTAGCGGGCTTCGGCTGGGTGGAGTACGAGGGGCCCAATCATTGTGAAGACGGCGCGGACATTTACGAAAATGGCAATAAAATCGGAAGCATGGGCTGAAATTTGCGGAGAACATTCAAAATAGGGTCAAGCCGCTATTGACAATCAAGCTTTCTATGCTATTCTATAATGATTTAACCCCGAGGTTGAATGGATGGCATGGGCGAGAAGGAGAGTATGTATGGCGTATGAGTTTGTTTGCGAATCCGAAGCAAAGCGCTATCGTTCAGATTGCTCGGCCGTCCTGAAGGAAACCTGCGAGTTGCTAAAAAAGAAGGGTATTTCTGCACAGTTTTCGCTTGTCGGAAGCGGTGCAAAGAATATGATCACGAGAAACGGGGATGGTCCATATGACCTGGACTACAACCTTTTGGTCATGAAGGCAGAAGAAAGATATTGGAATAACCTGCGGTTGCTGAAGGAAACGGTAAGAAATGCTCTGAACCGGGCGGAGAGAAGAGAATTCTTTTCGGATGCACAAGATTCAACTTCTTGCTTGACCGCACTGCTGCATTTTAAGGATACTCCAAATGTAAATGTTGAATTCAGCTTTGATGTTGCGATTATCAAGAAAAATCCAAACGGGAACTATATGCGCTTGATTCATAACAAAAATGTGTACGCACTGGGCCGGGATCAGTATACATGGAATGAAGTGCCGCGCTCACATCAAGTAAAAGATAGAGCGGATGAAATAAAGGAAGAAGGTTTATGGCAGGAGGTTCGTGACAGGTATCTTGAGAAGAAAAACATGTATCTGCTTGGCAGGATCGTAACCACCCATCCTTTGTGGTGTATGTGGAAGCGGTGAATGAGGTTTATAACAGATATTTCAATAGAGGAGGCGGGTACAGTGTGCAATCGATTCTTCGACTACGATGACGGCGACTTCGCCATGAGTATTTCGGATAATATGGCGATGGACTCCGATGGGGATCTCATGATGCGCATGGGCGATCACATGGCAATGGATATGGACACCGGCGATATTCACATGATCTCGTCATGGCCCGATGATGACGAGTAAATCATAGGCAGCAGTTCAGTGGTTGAGCCACTATAGACAAGGAAAATACTTTCAAAATCCAGACAGAAAAATAGCGGGACAGGTCGTAAAGGCTTGTCCCGCTACTTTGTGTATTATGGCAGATATTCTTCTGTGACCCGATACCGGCTGATGCCAAAGGCGCTGCTCCGCTCCACGATTCCTGCCGGGATCTTGGGCAGATACTTCTTGCTGAAGATGGTGTCCCCAAAGTAGGCGTCAAAGTTCGCCACCGGCAGAACCGCCCATTCGCAATCGTCCTGCCGGTTGGCGAGATAATAGCGGATCAGCGTACAGACAACTTCGACTGGAATTACCTTCGGAAGTGCCTCTTTCACTTTCTCTGTCAGTTCAAACGGCAGCTCCGACCCCTCTCTGTGCAGCGGCCCCAGCTCCAACGCATCAGCAAGGACATCATCAAAGCGCAGTGTCCAGGCGCCCTTGGTTTGGGGCGCGAAAATCGGGATCTGATACTGCATCACCTTGCTTCGCCATGCGGCGGCAAACTTAGACTGAATAACCTCCGCATACTTGAGCGAGGTGCTGCGCACCTTTTCCGGGTGCGTCAGCATGAAGTCCGCGACGCGGAGGACATGGCGGAGAAACCAGCCGGTCCCGTCCTCATCCACCAACTCTGGGAACTCCGTGTGCAACTCCGAAAAATCCGTCCGGAACTGCCATTCCTTGTCCGGCACGCGCTTTCCGTCCTCCGGCACACTGCACCAGGCGCAGAGCGCACTGCGGGCATAGTCGATCCAATCATGCGGATCACCCAAAATGACCGCTCCGTCCTTGCTGTGAAACAGGTATCCGCGGGCCAGGATGCTCAAGATTCGTGCCATCCCCTCAAACTCCAGGATTGTGGCAAAGGTAAAGCGACCCAGCCATGTAGTGTCGCTCTTCTTGCTGGCGGTATAGGAAACCGTTCCGGTATACGCGCAGAATTCCTCCCATTCGTTAATCATCCCGCACCTCCAGAACATTTTTTCTCGATATACTCCGGCAGCAGTTCCCACAGCAGGTCGCGTCTGCCGAGGGCCACCACATAGCGCACGGCCAGAGCCGGTCTTACAATCGCGGTCAGCAGCTCCCGGCACTTGGCCGTCACCGCATCACGGTAGCTCCGGGAGGCGGCCTTGTCCGCGAAGGCTCTCATCATGGCAGTGAAGGCTTTTGAGTCGCTTTCACGGAACAGCCGCTTTTTCTCCCTGTTGGTGTTCTCGTCCTCCATATCACAGACGATGTCTCCGAGGATGCGGTAGCCGCCGAAGCGGAAATCGGTCAGCAAATCGTATATGTCTTCAAACTCCGGCAGCCATTCCCGCAGGAAGCGCTCCCGTGCATTCTCGTCCATGAGGTGCCAGGCCTGCTCCCGCATGGCCTGCCGCAGAGCGGACACCCTTTCCGGCGGCAGGTTGCCGAACAGAGCGTACAGCTCGTCAGGATCGTATGCATCCTCCTGCCCTCTGGCATACAGAATACGCTCCACATCGCTCTTCCGCTTTTTCTCCTTCAACGGAATGCGGCAGGCCCGGATGCGGGAGAGGCAGGCATCGCAATCCCGCAGCAGCGCATCCACTGCCGCCAGCTTATCGGAATCCAGCTGTTCCCTCCAGTCCGGCTGCTGGGCAGCAAAGGAAAACAATTCTTCGTCCTTGGCGGGCTTTGCCTTGATGCGCGGCGTGTTCTTTTTCAGCTGTTGTGCCAGATACGGCAGGCGCTCCACGTTGGAGTCTACCGCGTCCCAATCCACCTTTTTGAAAAACGTTTTCACCTTGGCCGCATGGGTAGGCTCGTACCAGGCGCGCCGGGTCTCCGCCTCCTCTACCAGCGTCTTATATTTGAGGAAGGCACTGCGCTTGACGGTCTTGTGGGTCAGGTACTCATCCAGATCGGGGCGGATGCCGCTCTTAGCCGAGTCGATCTCCAGCCCGGTAAGGATGGCTAATGTTTCCGTCTCCTCCCGGCAGCGCTCCCGCTCCTCGGCGTCGGAGTTTTCGTTGTAGGCGATAATGCTGCGATTCAGCGCGGCATTGCAGATCTGACCGACGCGGGAGGAGAAGGTGCTGCGGACGGTTTCAAAGCGAGCCTCCCAGTCGTCGGCATTGCGGATCTGTGGCTGGGCCGTGTGGATCATCAGCAGAGGAATGTTCTCTGTGTTGGTGAGGGATTTGTGTTTCTCGTAGCGGTAGAGGTTGTAGTTGCGGCGGACGCAGGCATTCAGGATCGGATCAGATATGGTCTTGATCATATCGCCGTCGTAGTCAGCACCGCCCAGCCGCTCCGCAGCCAGCATATTGGAATCCACCATCACCACATCCGTCAGGTGCCCGAAATAGTAATGCCGCATCTGCTTTCTCTCTTCCTTCGCGTCGTAGAAGGAAAGCTGTAGCTCCTCGTTGCGGGCAATGTGCGGATTGCGCAGCAGCGTGCAGGCGTCGTCATGGGCATAGGCCGCCTGGGGTGCATAGAAGGAACTCCCCGGGAAGTGGTCGGTCATGACGGTGCTGTAAAACATCCGTTGCCTGCGTTTGCGCGGTGGAACAGTCGGGAGCAGAAATGCCAGAAAGTCCAGAAGATCACCGGAAAGATAACGGTTGTCTCCCGCTACGATCAACCGGCCGACGGCGTACTGCTCCACGATTTTATCGGCTTCATCCTCCAGTCGCTTGGCATAGACCGGTTCGTTGATGAAGCTGGATTCTTTTTCAGCACGGCGGCAAGGATCTGGTCCTTGCCCTGGTGTCGTTCCCACCAGCTGACCCGCGCAAACTTCTCCAGAAAGTAATTCTGCCGAAACGATTCATCGGCGCAGAAATTGTAATACGCCAGTTCCGTCTGCTTGGTGAGCCAATTTCGCTCGTCTGTCTCCGGGCTGTGGTCCCAGCCGTTCGGCAGATCGGCAGGGCGGAACTCGTCACCCTGAATGGAAACGGTGGTCAGAAACTGATAGTTCAGCTCGGTGGTCTGTTCCGGTTTCTCCTTGCTCACATTGGTGATGTACAGCGCATGGCGGTACTTGCGAAACACCGTCCGGTAGTCCTCCCAGTTCATGCCACTGGCAGTGAGCCAGCCGTATCCCTTGAACATGCTCTTGGTGAGGATGACGTCCACATCCCGGACGGAATGCTCCATGCCCCACAGATCGGTGATGGTGTCCGTCCCGCAGAGGGTCAGGAAGTCTTTGAAGTCCACCTCGTGCAGCATACCCTTGACATAGGGCATACGGATCTGGAATGAGGTGTGGACTTTCTTCCCGCACAGCTTCTCGTCCACGACGCGGGCATATTCTTTTGAGATCAGCCCCTCGCCGTCGAAGCAGGTGATTTCGATGTCCTCTTTTTTCTCCACCCGGTGATATTTGCGGGTACTGCTCTGCGTTCCGTCGTCCTCTACGGTGATGACGCTGACATTCCGCTCTGTGCGCGTAGGATTGTCGATGACCACCACCCGGTGGGGCCGGTCAATGCCGATGCCGTCAATGCGGATACCGCTGGACAGCATCAGGCCGTTGTTGGCATAGAGTCTTGCTGAGCTGGCAGTCACCGATGGTCATATCCATCATGATGCGGCGGCGCACCGTGTCATAAAAATCCTCCCGGATGAAGGCCAGCCGCGCCTGCCGACTCATGCTGCCCGAACGCTCAAAGGCGAGGTAGCGATGCGGCCCGGAGCCAAAATCCAGGCTCACGCCCTCGGGACGAAACAGGGCCTTGGCCTTCTCCTGCCGAATCAGGTGTTTCTTTCTGGCTCCGCTCCGGTCGAAGATGCCGGAGAAGTCCATATAGAAAATGATGTCCGAGAGATCAGTCACCAACTGCCCGCCGGGTGCTCCGGTGAAGGCATCGCCGTGCAGCACGCACATGATCTGATAGAACAGTGCGTTATCTCCTGCTCATGGGGCGCGGAAAGTGATTTGCATTTTTCTGTCTCGGCGGCGCTGAGTTGGAAGGCGTATGCACCTCCTGCTGCCTTCCATAGCTGATCACGGCTCTGGCAGACAGCTCGTAGATCCTGTATTTTACCAATGGCATCGCCTCACCTCCTGATGCTTCTATTTTATCATGCGGCTCTAAATTTGCAATATAGATACTGCTCCCACTTTTTTCAGTGGGAGCTTTTTGCTTGCAGCTCTCAACAAAAAATTATAAAGGAGGAATCCAATGCAAGAATCCATATTCACTAACTATGATCAGCTTCCGCTGTTCCTCAATGCGAACACGGTGGCGCAGGTGCTGGGAGTGTCGATCTCCAGCGCATACGAGCTGATGCACGAAACGGGCTTCCCCGCCCTGCGGATCGGAAACCGCATCGTGGTACCCAAAGAAAAATTCCGTCGGTGGGTCGATGCGCAGACAGGAGGTGATGCCTGATGTTCCAGCGCTGGCCTAAGCGGGACCCGGTCAAGCATTACTACCTTGTCCCCAATGAAGTTTTCAACCTCGGCCTCACTCTCATGAGATCGCCGTCTACAATTACCTTCTGCGCTGCGAGGATCGCAGAACCTACCAGTGTCATCCAAGCTACCGCACCATCGGAAAGTCGGTGAAGATGTGCGAGAACACGGTGCGAAAGTACGTACTCAGTCTGGAGGAGAAGGTCTTATCTGCACTGAGCCGACCACCATCAACACGAAGGACGGCCGCGTGCGCAATGGCAGTCTTATCTACACCATCCGCCCCATTCAGGAAGCGCTGGAGCTGAATTATCAGCGGCAATTCCTGCAGGTGGAGCGTGACATGGAACGGGCAGCAGAAAAGAAGCTGGCCGAGTTGAATCGGCAGAACAAAAAGGAGGAAAGCGCATGATGCAGCAGCTTGCAAACTTTATTGTAGACCATGACCCGATGATGGTTCTCCAGCGCACACATGACACGGTGCGCTACATCCGGTGGGCGAATGGAACAAGGAACATGCCCACCCCATCGACGAAGAAGAGCTTCGCCTGTTCCTCTGCGATGAACACTACGGTGATCTGACCGATGAGCAGAAGGCTTTCGCTCGCCGACACCGTGACAAGATGCGGAGTGTCTATGGCGTGACGGTGTGCGTGCCTTGCTGCTGTGAGATCATGCTGGAGCAAGGCATGGTGCCGGATGTCAGTACCTACCGCAGTGTGTTCTGCACGGAAGGAGGTGATGCGCCATGGATGCTTGACCGGGCAGGATGACCGAAAATCAGACCGATTTGCATCCGACGAAAGAAAAGCAGGAGAAAGGACCGGGGTCGTAAACGCCCCTGTCCATCCCACAAATGCCCGCAGTGCGGGCATTTTCAAGCTATTTTTGTGACCGGGGACAGAGGAACGCTCCTTTCGGGAGTTTGTACCCCTGTGGAACGCTCTAAGTTCCAGTTTCCTCAGTGTTTTCAAGGGTTTCCGACGCTCTACCGGCCCCATGCCCCGATTTTGATCCAATTTACACCTAATTTGCACTTCAAAACACAGAAAAAGAATTGAGAAAAGCAATAGCTATTTCCGCAAAAGTGTGGTAGTTGTTTGTGTTGCAAAAAGAAATCTCAGTCAAAGGAAGTGAAATACATGGCAAAACGAAGACCGGCCGGCGACGGCATGGTGCGTAAGCGGGAGGATGGACGCTGGGAAGGCCGCATCGTCATTGGCCACAAGGAAAACGGCGAGCCGCTGTTCCGCCACGTCTACGCCAAGACGCAAAAGCGTTGCTGGATAAACTGCATCAGAACATCGAAAGTTACCGCGATGTGGAGCTGACCGAGGACAGCCGCATGACGCTCGGCGAATGGCTGGATCGCTGGCTCACAGAGTACAAAGCGGGCACGGTGCGGCCCGGTACGCTCAAAAGCTATTGCTGCTATATCGAGTACTACATCAAGCCGCAGCTGGGCGACAAACAAGTCTCCCTCATATCTCAGCAGGACATCCAGCGGATGTCCCGCCGCCTGAAAACGGAGGGGCGCATCCACGAACATCCCGAGATGAACCATCAGCTCTCCGACTCCATGGTGCGCCACATTCACTCCACGCTCCACGCCGCGCTGAAGGACGCGGTGCAGGCCCATGTCATTCCCAAAAATCCGACCGAGGGCACGACTGCGCCCAAGCCAAACTACAAGCCGAAGCGTATCCTCACCCGCGCGGAGCTGGACGACTTCCTTGCAGTGGTGGAGCAGGACGAGGTGTGGCGAGACTTCTTCCAGACGGAGCTGATGACCGGCCTGCGCCGCGGTGAGATCTGCGGTCTGCAATGGAGCGACTTCGACGGGGACACCGGTACGCTGAAGGTGTGTCGCACCCTCCACAGCCAGCGGAAGGGCGAGTACACCGTCGGCGAGACGAAGACCAATCAGGGCATGCGCACCATCATCCTGCCGCACAGCGTGACCGAAATCCTACGGCGGCGAAAAGTGGACGCCATCAGCCAATGGATATTCCCTGACCCGGTGAAGCCGGAAGATCCCGTCGATCCCAACGCGGCGTATCGCCACATGAAGACGCTGCTCCAGCGGGCAGGACTCCCCAGTATCCGCTTTCATGATCTGCGTCACACCTTCGCAACCCACGCCCTCACCAGCGGTGTGGACGCCAAAACCCTGTCCGGCATCCTGGGCCACACCAACGCGTCCTTCACGCTGGACACCTACACCCATGTCACATCGGATATGCAGAAGCAGGCCTGCGGCATCGTGGGCGGCTTCATGGAGGATATCTTCGGGAAGGAGTTGAAACCGTGGCAAGAAAGCGCAAAGCCGGAGACGGGACTGTAAGGCAGCGCAAGGACGGGCGCTGGGAGGGGCGCATCGTCATCGGCTATGATGACAACGGCTACCCCAAAACGAAAAACGTCCTCGCCAAAACGAAGAAGGAGTGCTTGGAAAAGCTCCAGAAGCTCAAGGAGGAGTGCGGCGGGCAGACGCCCGCAAAGGTGCGGTCCGAGATGCCCTTCGGGGACTGGCTGAAATACTGGTACGAAAATCACTCCAAGCCGAAGATCCGTCCCACCACGCAGGAGACTTACGAGAGCCGCATCCGACTGCACATCATCCCGGAAATTGGCAGCATCCCGCTGAACAAGCTGACGCAGAACGATCTACAGCAATTCTACGGTCGGCTCAAGAAAAGCGGCCGGAAGCGCTTCACCGACAAGTACGGCGAAGGGCTGTCCGACCGGATGGTGCGCATGTGCCACGCTACCTGCCGCTCGGCGTTGGAGAAAGCGGTGCAGGATGGGCTAATCCGTGTGAACCCGGCCATCGGCTGCAAGCTGCCGCCGAAGAAGGCACGGGAGATGCAGGTGCTGACCCGGGAGGAGCTTCAAAGGTTCCTCATCCAGGCGAAGTTCGAGGGGTACTACGAAGTATTCCTTCTGGACTTGGCCACCGGCCTGCGCCGGGGCGAACTTATGGCGCTGCAGTGGGATGACCTGAACTTCAAAACCGGTGTGCTGAATGTGAATAAGCAGGTCTACGATGTGCGTGGCCAGCTTCAGATCAGCACACCCAAGACGAAGAACTCCGTCCGCAAGATCGTCCTGCCGCCCGCCGTGGTGGCGGTGCTACAGGAATATAAGAAGACAGTGAACTCTCACTGGATGTTTCCATCTCCGGTGAAGGAGGACTGTCCCATCACACCCGGCGTAGTGCGCCGCAGACTGCAGCTCATCCTAGAACACGCAGGATGCAAACATGTTAGATTTCATGATCTGCGTCATACATTCGCAACCTTGGCGTTGGAGAACGGCATGGATGTGAAAACACTCTCTGCCATGCTGGGTCATGTGTCGGCGGCCACCACGCTGGACATCTACACCCACATCACCGACGATATGCGGCTCGCAGCCGCAGCCAACATTGACCGCGGCATCGGCAAGGCGGCGCCACAGGAGGACGCTTCAGAGCCGGGCGGGAAACTGTCCCGGCCCAGGCAGAAAAGCCGAGAATGACCGACTTCAAGCCCTACATAGGCCGCAAGCGCCGATCCGGCACGGGCTGCGTCTCCGAGATCAACGACCACCTGTTTGAAGGGCGCTATTCTCCTAAGTGGCCCGATGGCAAAAAGCACTCCCGCAATGTCTACGCCCACACCCGCGAGGAGTGCGAGGAAAAGCTCAAGGTGTTGATTATCGACATGAAGACTGAGCTCGCAGAGCTGAAACGGCAGAAAGCGGAGGGGACACTCCCGGTGCAGGAAGTGAAAAAGTACAAGAATAAAAGCGAAGAAAACGAGTTTGCGGTTTTCTGTGAAAACTTTCTAAGCAGTTACGATTATTTAATGCCTTTTATCGACAAAGCCGTGATCGCGCACGGCGTTTGGACATGTGTATCAGTCGTGTACGGTGATACTACAGTGCTTGCTGTTATGGACCACTATCAGTATCCCCGATATTTAGCAATAACATAGAAAACAAACATAGCAAGATAGAAAAGATTCATTTGCATTCTTGACAAATTACGATATAATATAAATATAAAATAGGAGGAGTCTAGACATGCCACTGAATTATATTGATTTATTTGCTGGCTGCGGCGGATTGTCGCGCGGCCTCTATAATGCTGGTTGGCATGGTCTTTTTTGCCGTAGAGAAAATGCTGATGCGTTTTTAACGCTGTCAACCAATTTGTTAAAAAAGAAAAAAACACTATTCATGGCCCAGTTGGTTATCAAAAAGTAATTTGGACATCTACGAAGTCATAAAGTCTCATTCAGCGGAACTTAGAAATCTGCGGGGACATGTTTCACTTGTTGTAGGCGGTCCACCTTGTCAGGGTTTTTTCGATGGCGGGGCGTAGAAAATCAGATGACGCCCGCAACGAACTTTTTACTGCATATCTCGATTTTATTCGCTTGGTTCAGCCGGATACTTTGCTTTTTGAAAATGTACATGGATTTACTGTTGCGTTTGCAGACGAAAATGGTCTCAAGGGTGATCCGTATTCAAAAAAATCACCGACGCCCTAGAGGCCGAGGGGTATTCGACCCACAGCAAACTCATTGACATGTCCGAATATGGCGTTCCTCAACGAAGAAAACGTTTTATTTTGGTTGCAAGTAAATCGTTTTCCCCAAGCAGTTTTTTTTGAACTGTTAGAAAAGAACAAAACCTCTTTTTTGACAAGTAAAAACTTGACATCCCCTGTGACAATTAAAGATGCTATTGGCGATTTGTTAATGGCGAATGGCACAGCAGACTGCCCAGACTTCCCCAACTTTAAGTCTGGCAAATATGGGGAAGCAGAATCCGCATACCAGCAGTATATGCGAATTGGAATAAGTGAAAAATTCCCAATAGCCACCGCTTTGCTAAGCACAAAGACGAAACCGTCGAGATATTCAAGAAACTGATGAAGGCGTCCGAAAAGTCGCAACGATATACTCCTAAGACTTTCAAAGGCCTAAAAAACGCAGTGTAACAGTCACTAAGTCTGATACAATATGCCCCCACGGCAACATCTATTCCGGATGATTTGATCCATTATAGCGAACCGAGAATTCCTACGGTTAGAGAGGTTGCTAGAATACAAAGCTTCCCTGATTGGTACGAATTTAAGGGGAAATATACAACCGGCGGGGATAGACGAAAAGTCGATGTTCCTCGATATACTAAGCAGGCGAACAGAAAGATATGTTCAAAGCAAAAACCTTCGATGCCAAATCAAGCGGATTTATGGTGTTTCAGACTTTGACATTTCACAATATGATCTAAACTCTTTTGAAGTTTTGGTAGTTGATTTACAGCTTTCGCAGGGAAGCAAAGGGTATGAAATTATTGAGGCAATACGAGCAAGCAACTATGTGAATGATATTTTGTTTTACTCTTCTGCTGGCGTGAATACTCTTGAGAAAGCTATGAAAGAGTACAAGTTAGAGGGCGTTTTTTCTTTCGGATCGTGATAATAGAATTTTTATGGAGAAGATCAAGCAATTGATCGATAAATCTGTTAGGCGCTCCGAAAACATCATTAATATTCGTGGTATTGTAATGGATGAAACCAGCGAATTTGATTCTCAGATGCAGGATATTATTCTTGCTTCGCAATCTTTGATGTCTCCTGAAGAAATCCATTGTGTTAAGACCTATGTCAGTACGAACCTTCTAAAAAAGAAAATCAATGATGCCGGTGAACTTTCAAAAAGGTTCTCTGATGGTAGGGATTGGGATCTTTCAGATTTGCTACGGGAACACGAATTTACTTCTATGATGAAGGCGCGTCTTGTTAACAAGATTTTTGGACTAAGCAGCAATCCGCAAATTCAAGAACTCGTAGCCTCTTGTCAGGATATACTCCCAGAGTTATTTGCAGAGCCGAGTGGAAAATTCCAGTTTGCGAAAGCATATGAAGATAACATTATCGTGTTTCGCAACAAGCTGGCGCATGTAAAGCAGCTTAATGCTAAAAGACCTGTTCTAATTGGCACGATAAATGGCACAGAGCATAAATGTGATTCGCAGTTTTGCTCAATGATGAGAGAAACATTGATTCGCTATGGCCATTGGTTTGATGAAATATACGACAGACTCGAAAAAAGGCACTAATACCGCATATATCTCCCTACATTTGGTCCCGTTGAAAAGAATTTGGTGGGAATATTAATTATGTCTTGAGCTATTATTTCTCTAATCTAATAAAAATGTTTTCGTGCCGAGTATAGGATGGTGCTCCTCCTATTTACAAATTGTGTATGTCAACAAACAAAAATAATGCTCCTTGCGCATCTAATCTCGACAGTTTATCGAGCTTGAAAAAAGGTCTCCCATCCCGCCCCCAATATGCTAAAATATCCTCCAAGGGAGGTGGCATCCATGCTTGATTTCAGTCGCCTGGAGCAATACCGGGAGAACAACCGCATAGAGGCCAAAAAGGCCCTGGGCGGTCTGCCCAAGAGCATTTGGGAGACCTACTCCGCCTTCGCTAACACACTGGGCGGCATTATCCTGCTGGGCGTTATCGAGACAGCGGACAAGACCTTCGATTCCGTAGATCTGCCCGATCCCGACGGTTTGATCCGTGAATTTTGGCACATCATCAATGATCCCTTGAAGGTCAGCGTCAACATTTTGGCCGAGAAGGATGTGTATGTGGAAGAGGTTGGCGGCGATCACATCGTCGTTATCAAAGTCCCCATGCGGATCGGGCCTACAAGCCGGTGTATGTTGACAATGACACCTGCAACACCTATCGCCGAAGCGGCGAGGGTGATTACCGCTGTACATACGAGGAGTATCAGGCCATGGTGCGGGATGCGGCTGTCCGGTCGCCGGATATGCACTTGGTGCGCAGCATGGGACTTGAAGCCCTCAACTCCGAGAGTGTGCGCAGCTTCCGGCAGAGGATGAAGCTGTACCGCCCCAGACACATGTGGGAGAGCTTGGACGACACAGCATTCCTGCAAAAAATTGATGCCATAGGCGATGACGGCGGCTTACTGCACCCGACTTTCGCCGGACTGCTGATGTTCGGCAATCACCAAGACATTCTCTGTAAATATCCTAATTATGCCATAACCTACCGTGAGCAGCTTGATACGAAAGGCAACTGGGAAGAAGCCCCTTGGAGCGGCAATGTCTATGAATTCTACTACTGGGCTTATAACAAACTGCAACAGAACGCGAACAAGCCCGCCCGTCAAGCTCTGCGTGAGGTGCTGGCCAACTGCCTTGTTAATGCGGATTATCATGGCAGCGGCGGCATCATCGTCAGCAAGGGCTATCAAAAATCACCCTCTCCAACCCCGGCAGCTTCCGTGTGCCTCTTGACACCGCCAAAAGCGGCGGCGTGTCCGACCCGCGAAACCCCGCAATGGCCCGGATGTTCCGCTTCGTGGATGTAGGCGAATACACCGGCGGCGGCATCCCCAATCTGTACCGTATTTGGAAATCCGAAGGCTGGCCGGAGCCGGTTTTCTCGGAGAGCTGCTCGCCGGATCGTGTCTCGCTTACGCTGTATATGACAGGCCACAGCGGCGCAGAAAATGCAGCCGCCGGAAAGCAAGTCCCCTGAGCGCATTATCCCAGCGCCAGCTGCTGATCGACTATCTCACAGACCACCCCACCAGCGACCTGTTTGCACTCTCCAAATCCTTGGGCACCAGCTTGAGCCGCACGGAATCCCTCTTACGGCAGCTTGCCGATGAAGGTATCGTCGTCGTGGAGGCAGGCCAAGGGAATCGACTGTATAAGCTGAAAGCGTAAGGCAGCTCAAATCCTGCGCCGCAATAGACAAAGAATAAGAAAACCCCTCTGAAATCGTTGATTTCAGAGGGATTTTGGTCCGAGTGAGGTGACTTGAACACCCAACCTCGACATCCCAAATGTCGCGCCCTACCAGTTGAGCTACACCCGGATATTCACATTTCTGCCATGATACCACGGCGAACGGTAAAAATAAAGTTTTTTCTGTCTGTGGTCATTTATGTGGTCAAAGCCGCTTTTGTGCCGTTTTCGGCAACCGGGGGAAATCCAGTAAACGCAGGTGCCACAAGGCTTTGCGGCGTTTCGCCTCACCCTATCCCGGATACCGCCACGGCACTCCCAAATGTGGCACGGTACCAACTCCGCCATACCCGGATAGGGGGGGGTACGCCGCCCGATCACGGACGGCGTACCCATTACTATATCAGATTTTCTCCGGTCTTGCAAGGGGGAAATCAGCCGTTCAGAGCGGCCTTCAGAGCCGCCACACGGTCGG
>VOFG01001361.1_pt1 | contig 19730 bp, 11 predicted proteins | sample 5384171 | NCBI WGS metagenome assembly VOFG01 (sample SAMN12384726, study PRJNA508395) | human gut metagenome | isolation source: healthy gut F | host: Homo sapiens
CATGCCGATGATTTGGGATATAAAGACCCTTATATCGGTTACGCTACTTGCAAAACGATTAATGGGGAATACAAATTGCAAGGACCTCTGCTCTATGACGGTAAACCCGTCAAACGTTGGGATATGGGAACTTTTCAGGATACGGATGGCAAAGGCTATCTGCTTATTCATCACGGGCCTGTTTACAGATTGAGTGAAGACTACCGCTCGATAGAGGCTGAAGTTGCTCATGTGAAAGGCTCAGGCGAATCGCCTGCCATGTTCAAGAAGAATGGCATGTACTATATGCTGTTCTCCAATCTGACGAGTTGGGAAAAGAATGATAACTTCTATTTTACGGCTCCGGCTATTGAAGGTCCATGGACAAAGCAGGGGATATTCTGTCCCAAAGGAACCTTGACGTATAACTCACAAAGCACTTTTTGTTTTTCCTTTGAAAAAAGGTAACGACACGATTCCTATGTTTATGGGTGACCGTTGGTCATTTCCTCATCAGGCTTCTGCCGCTACTTATGTGTGGATGCCCTTGCAAGTGGAAGGAACCAGAATTACCATTCCCGAATATTGGCAATGCTGGGATATCAATCGTGTGAAACCTGTTGATGCATTACGCAATGGAAAAACGATTCCTACCAAGAAGATGATGCCGGATGCCGCATGGAAAGAAGAAAACGGACGGTTGCTTTCAAATACGAAAGGGAGTGTATTGGCTGTTCCGTTCCAAGGAACCCATACTGCTGTGACCGGTGAATCTAATAGTCATAGCGGATATGCCAGGATAAGTGTGCTGAATGCAAAGAAAGATACTATTTATTCTTCATTAGTCGACTTTTACAGTAAATATCCTGAGAAAGCAATCCGAATAATGACTCCGAAGTTGCCTAAAGGGGATTATACATTATTAATTGAAGTCACAGGCATAAAGCCGGTGTGGACGGATAAGTCTAAAACCATTTACGGAAGCGACAATACTTTTGTGACAATAGATAAGATTTATTATTTTTGAACCATAAATAACTGATCATGAAAAAAGTATTTTTAAGTTTATTCTTGTTTTTGATAACCCAACTTTGTTGGGCACAATTCAACCTACCTTCGGGGAAGCCAGTCAAAGTATCCTGTGATAATGCGGAAGAAAAGGTGGTACATACCGCTTTAGATTTATTATCCCGTGATTGTAAAGCAGTACTTTCCGCATCGCTGTTGGTAGATAATGAACAAGGTGATATCATTATTGGTACTGTTGGTAAAAGCCCGTTGATAGCTAAGACCGGAGCGGATGTTTCTGGTTTGAATGGTAAAAAGCAAGCCTTTCTACTGACTGTTTTACCGGATGGAAAACTATTGGTAGCCGGAAGCGATGCACATGGTACAGCTTATGGTATTATGGAGCTTTCCCGCCTGATAGGAGTATCGCCGTGGGAATGGTGGGCGGATGTGGTGCCGGAAAAAAAGACATCTTTTACTTTACCCGCAGATTACCAAACGACACAGTCTCCTTCCGTAGAATACCGTGGCATCTTCATCAATGATGAAGATTGGGGATTGATGCCTTGGAGCAGTAAGAATTACGAGCCTGCCGATCAGCAACAAATCGGTCCTAGGACGAACCGTCGCATCTTTGAGTTATTGCTCCGCCTGCGGGCTAATACTTATTGGCCTGCCATGCACGAGTGTACCTTGCCCTTTTTCCTGACAAAAGGTAATCGGGAAGTAGCTGCCGAATTCGGTATTTTTATCGGTTCTTCCCATTGCGAACCGATGGTGTGTAGTGCTGCCGGCGAATGGAGAAGAAGGGGAGAGGGCGATTATGACTATGTGAATAACAGTGCCTCCGTTTACAAATTCTGGGAAGACCGTGTGAAAGAAGTGGCGGGACAAGAAAATATCTATACTTTGGGTATGCGTGGTGTGCACGACGGGCAGATGCAGGGAGCCAAGACTGTTGTAGAACAGAAAGCTGTGTTGGAACGCGTGCTTAAAGACCAGCGTGGTTTGCTGGAAAAGTATGTGAATAAAGATGTCACCGCCATTCCGCAGGCTTTCATACCTTACAAGGAAGTACTCGACATTTATAATGCCGGATTGGAGGTGCCCGATGAAGTGACGTTGATGTGGTGTGATGATAATTATGGTTATATCCGTCATTTCCCTACAGCGGCAGAGCGTGCCCGTAAGGGAGGAAACGGAGTGTATTATCATGTATCCTATTGGGGACGTCCGCACGATTATCTCTGGTTAGGTACATTCAGCCCGTATCTGCTCTATCAGCAGATGAAACTGGCCTATGACCGTGGCATCCAGAAAATGTGGATACTGAATGTAGGTGATATCAAACCTGCCGAATATCAGATTGAACTATTCATGGATATGGCATGGAATATAGAACAAGTGGTCGAAGAAGGTGTTACCGCCCATTTAAAGAATTGGCTGGGCAGAGAGTTTGGTACGGAATACGCAAAGACTCTGCTTCCGGTTATGCAAGAGCATTACCGCTTGGCCTATATCCGCAAGCCCGAGTTCATGGGAAATACGCGTGAAGAAGAACGTGACCCTATTTATAAGAAAGTAAAAGACCTGCCTTGGAGTGAACAGACCATTCGTCAACGTTTGAAAGATTATGCTGCTTTGTCTTCCGTAGTCGAAGAAGTTGAGGCCAAACTTCCTATCCACCGGAAGGATGCCTATATGCAATTGGTAAAATATCCCGTACAAGCTGCCGACCAAATGAACCGGAAGCTCCTGAATGCGCAACTTGCCCGTCATGGAAAGGTCGATTGGGAACAAAGTGATGCGGCTTTCGATAGCATTGTTTCACTGACGCGTCGGTATAACGCTTTGCAAAACGGAAAGTGGATTCACATGATGGATTTCCAACCCCGCAAACTTCCTGTCTTTAAACGTGTGGCACATGAAACTGCCGTTACACCTATGGTAAATGAGAAAACTCCTGCCTATAAATGGAATGCTATGGATTGTACAGCCGGAAATCCTTTACAGTGCGAAGGGTTGGGATATGAGGGCAAAGCGGCAGGTATTGGCAAAAACACTTCTCTCACTTTTGCTTTTGATGACTGGAAGACCGATTCTGTGGAAGTTGAAATACGTTTGTTACCCAATCATCCTATGGATGAAAAACAACTGCGTTTCACACTGTCAGTTGATAAATCGGCTCCGCAAACTGTTTCTTATGAAACCAAAGGGCGTAGTGAAGAATGGAAAGAAAATGTGTTGCGCAATCAAGCCATTCGAAAAGTGAAACTACCCGTCAGCAAACGAAAATCGCATAAGCTGGTGATTAAGGCATTGGACGAGGGTGTCGTTTTGGATCAGATCATGCTTTATTGATAATTCCAATTGTTACAAAATAGTTTAAGTAGAATCTCCCTTAAGAAGGAATGGACTTAGGGGAGATTCTCGTTTACTTCAACTGTTTTATATACTCTGATGGAGACATCCCGTATTCCTCTTTGAAACATTCTCTGAAATAAGATACGGAGTTCAGCCCAACCTGATGGGCTATTTCTGAAATATTATACTTTCCTGAGAGCAATAGTTGCTCTGCTTTCCTGAGCCTCAGTTTACGGATAAATTCTCCTGTAGACATCCCCGTCAGGGCCTTTATTTTTCTATAAAGAGAGGAGTAGCTCATTGATAACTCCTGGGCTATTGTGGGCACATCTATTTTTTCATCCATCAAGTTTTCTTCTATGATCCTTGTTATTCTCTCAATGAATTCATTATCTATTTTGTTTAATGATTCTTTGATGATAGATTGCTTAAGATGGGTGCTTGAAGATATTAAGGAAGCTATTTTTCTCCTTCCTTCTAATAAATTGGCCACTCTGCTTTTAAGTAAAGATGCGCTGAAAGGTTTGGTGACGTAGGAGTCGGCACCGGCATCATACCCTTCTGTTTTATCTTGTAACGTGTCTTTTGCTGTCAACAGCATTACAGGAATATGGCTGGTTGCAATGTTGTTTTTAATTTCCTTGCATAACTCGATTCCATCTTTCACGGGCATCATGATATCGCTGATAATTATATCGGGAGTACTTGTGAAGGCGGCCTGGCACCCTTGTTCTCCATTCTCTGCAACAAGAACATCGTAAGAACCCATCAGTGCTTCAGCAATATAATCACGGATGTCGCCCTCGTCTTCTACTACTAAAACGATGGGTTTACTTGATTTCTCTTCGTCTATAGATTCTTTGAGATTGGCATTGATATGTATGGCATCGGGATAGGAATTATTGGTTATTAACCGGACACGGAAGGAAGAACCTACATTGGGTTCACTATCCACCAGGATAGTGCCCTCATGCAAATCTACCAGGTTTTTCACTAAAGCGAGTCCTATACCGAATCCGGGTATGTTTTTTCTTATATTAGTTTGATAATACCGTTCGAATATACGTGAGATATCCTCTTGGGGGATTCCGATTCCTGTGTCAGCTATTTCAATTTCGGTGTATTCTATATCATTGGCTATTACTGACCGCAAAGCAAGCGTGATGGTTCCCTTATAGGTATATTTGAATGCATTGGATAAAAGGTTATCGACAATCATCGAAATTACTTCCTGGTCAAAATATATCTGTATTTTGTCTGCATCAGTAATCATATCAAATGTGATATCGGCATTTCTGTTCAGTTCTTTATATTTGAAACCGATTTCCTGAATCTTTTCGACAATGTTTCCTTCAATTACACATAACTTCTTGTTTTGAGTTTCTGTTTTACGGAACTCCAATATTTGAGTGACCAGATTTAACAGGCGGATTGTGCTTTTATGAATAAGAGAAATCTTCTTCATGTGTTCCTCTTGAATTCTTGAATCGCACTGCAGGTCCTCAAGTGGTCCGAGTATTAACGTCAATGGAGTTTTCAGTTCGTGAGTGATATTGGTATAAAATCTCAATCGTTCTTCATTCAATTCCTGCTGTTTCTGGGCTTTTTCTTTCTCAAGTGATAGTGAGCTGCGTAACTGCAAGCGTTTTTTATAAGATTTAATTATGAAGAATATGATGGTGGCTATACCTGCTACATATATCAATTTAGCCCACCAACTGAGCCAAAACGGAGGATTGATGCTGATGAATAGTGTTGAGGAGTTAGTTTGCCATTCCTGATTTTTATAACGCGCCTTAATATGCAATTTATAGTTACGATAAGGAATATTGCGAAATGTAACTTGATTATCTCCTCCTATATTAATCCAGTTTTCCTCTAATCCTTCCAGTTTATAGGCATATTCAACTTTACCTTGCAGGGATTTGTTCATGACGTTGAACGTAATGCTGAATATATTCTGATTGTGGTTAAGCATGATTTTCCCGTCTGTCATAGGTATGGATGTGTCAATTGCATCTTCGTGAGGTTTTCTGCCATAGACTTTGAAATCGGTAAATATTACCGGAGGAAGAATTATATTCGAAGGTCTGTCTTTGGGATTAAAGTAGCACACGCCATTGATACTGCCGAAATAAATAGTTCCGTCTTGAGCCTTACCGACAGAGTTGTTCATATATGTACCAAATAGGGTACCGTCCTTATGGTCATAATTAAGAAATCTTTTTTCTGGCTCAAAGAAACAACTGATACCTGAATGGGTGCTTAGCCAGATATTACCTTCTGAATCTTCTTCAATGGAACAGACTAAATTGCAGGCTAATCCGTTTTGGGTATTAAACAATTGATAAGTATCTGACTGCTCATTGGGGAATAAGACTAATCCTTCTGTTGTTGCAATCCAAATTCTGTTTTTAGAATCCCTGAATATCTGATTGATTACACAATTCTCGAATATAGTGTGCTCATTTATATGTTTCATGGTCTTACTCTCCGGATTATATATACTAATTCCTTTATTGAGAGTGCCGATCCATATATTCCCGTTTTTATCTTGTGAGAGAGCTCTGATTTCATTAGTTAATAGTTGGCTGTTCTCTTTATTTAGAAAATCTTTTTTCTTAGTTATCAGGTTGTAAATTTCCAACCCGTTGCTGCTGCCAATCCATACATTTCTCTGGTTGTCTTCAAAGAGACAATAGATAACCGAACCGTTTCCCTGCGGAGTGTAATGGATGAATCTGTCTTCTTTGCTTATAAAAACATCGATCCCCATTTCATTATACATATTTCCAAACCATAAATCTCCGTTAGAATCTTTTAGAGAAGAATGATAAGCATTTGATGAAATATCTCCTGTATCATGGGAGTAAAACATACAATTCTTACCATCAATGTTGACATTGATACCTCCCCCGTCGGTTCCCATCCATACATTGCCATTGTCAGCAACACATATTGTTAGTACTTCTTTGTCATTGAGACCATTAGTGACTCCCGGTATCTTATTAATTCTCCAACTATGAAAGAAGGATGAAGTGCTGCTGATAAAGCTGGCTCCTCCGCCGTTTGAACCTATCCAAATATTTTTGAAAGAGTCTTCAAAGACACAATAAACGGTTGGATTTGATATTCCCCAATAAATATCTTGAATAAACATATGATTAACATTCTTTTTTCCGGATAAAATCAGGTCTGTGTCTTTGGAGTCGAAATAACAAAGATCAGAGACTGTACCTACCCATATCCGGCCATCACTGGTACTATAGACATTATAGACAGCTCCTTGCATCGTATAGTGAATTCCACTGACATCTTTGAAATTGCGGAATGTTTCTCTGAAGGGATCAAAAAGCGATAGTCCGCAGTTGGTTGCAATCCAGATTTTAGAATTGGTATCAACAAATATAGAATGGATCGTATTATCCGGAAGTGAATTTTTGTTTTGAGGTGAATGAGTGAAATTCTTAAAACTGTTGTTATCCGGAGAGAAAATAGTGAATCCGCTATAGGTATGTCCGAGGTATAAATCACCATTGCTGCCTTCAGCCAGTGTCATGATATCATTTGAGGGAAAATCAGGAACGGTCGATGTATTATAATGTATGAACTGCGAATTGTCGGGATTGTATAAATCTAATCCTTGATTCGTTGCGATCCATACATTCCCGTTAGAAGTGACCAGAATATCTTTTATTTCATTGGATATCAGTGTCTCCGGGTTATTCTTATCATGCAAAAAAGAAGAGAATTGCTGTGTTGCACAATCAAATACATTCACTCCCATCCATCTGTTGGCAATCCATACCTTATTATTAATAGTGTCTGTAGCAATTTTATTAATATCGTTGCTATTAAGCAATTCTTTATTGGGTTCTTTTAGGTAGACAGTAAACTTATCTCCGTCGAATCTATTAAGTCCATATTTGGTTGCAAACCATGTGAAGCCATATTTGTCTTGGGTAATATCTGTTACGTAGTTACTGGATAGTCCATCTTTCATGACCAGATTAATAGTCGGAATCTGCTGGCAGAAACCTCCTATGGAGTAAACTACTAACGAGAGTAATAAGATTAACTTAAATGGGCTGCTCTGTTTCATCTTTCTACTATTTTCATCTTCAAAATTACTACTTAATCTCAAACAAATACAAAAATCAGCATTAATAAGCACAATGATGGTCGCAATCCTTCCAAAAGTCGCCCACAATTCTGTCATTGAAAAATAACGGCGGTATTCTGAATGATACAGATGCCTGAAGTTCTGGCTCGAATTTACCTTTGTCCGGTGAAATCTTTTGGAGAGCTAATTCTCCATGCTATGTGAAACTTTAAAATGATTGCCTATGAGAAGCACATAAGAGTTACAGTTCTTTTTTTTATTTCATTAGCTGAAAAACATAATGAATGAGTTTAAGTAGTTAATTTTAAATCACTATTATTTTATGAAACATTTTCTTATTTGGATTTTCTTGTTTTTTTCGCTATGTCCGGTTTTGCGCAAAATTTGAATATCAAAGGGCAAATTACGGATACATCCGGTGAATCGATTATTGGTGTGAATGTAAAGGTGAAAGGTAAGGATACCGGGACTATAACAGATATAGACGGCAACTATCATCTTCAGGCTGCTCCGAATGATATTTTAGTCGTTTCTTATATAGGTTTTATTACTCAGGAAGTGCCTGTGAAAAATAGAACGGTTGTCGATATACGTTTGATAGAAGATGTGAAAGCATTGGATGAAGTGGTAGTAGTGGGATATGGAACACAACGTAAGGCTGACTTGACGGGTGCTGTTATACGTGCAGATATTAAAACGTTGAAAAGGTCTCCCAATTCAAATGTATTACAATCTTTGCAAGGGAATGTTCCGGGACTTAATATTGGGCAGGTGACTAATTCGGGAGGTACTCCGTCGATGTCTATCCGCGGTACGAATACTTTGGGAGGAAACAAGGATGTGCTGGTCATTCTGGACGGTATCATTTATACAAGCTCGTTATCTTCTATAAATCCTGATGACATTGAATCTGTTGATATCCTGAAAGATGCAAGTTCTACTGCTGTATATGGTGCACAGGCTGCCAATGGAGTAGTTATGATTACTACTAAAAAAGGTGTGGAAGGGAAACCGAAAATCACTTTCTCCAGTAGTTATACGTTTTCCAACCCGACCCACAATTATCGTCCGATGAATCGTGAAGAGTATCTGGACAATGTCAGAGACTTCTATTATACGGAGGCTTTCCTTGGACCTGATTATACTACCCCTAATCCGGATTTTGATCTCGCGTCTAAATTGCCGGATGCTCCGTTGAGGGATGAAAATGGAAATGTCAGTCCTTATAATTATAACTGGTGGGACGAAGGAACACAAAGCGGACATCTGTTTGAAAACCGTTTTAATATATCCGGTGGCAGTAAATCCATCAATTATATGCTTTCGTACTCCAATACGGATCAACGTGGATTTATAGTGAATGATGATTTTAAAAGAAACAGTGTTCGTCTGAATCTGAATGCGGAAGTAGCTCCCTGGTGGAAGATAGGAATTCAGACTTTTGGTGCATTTGTGAATCAGGATGGTGCGGAGCCTGGTTTATGGAATCTGATAACCCAATCTCCATTGATTGAACCTTATGACGCAGATGGTAAGATAAAGCCATATCCTTTTAATACATTGGATACCAATCCTTTTATGGGATCGGATATTGATGATTACGAGCGTCATAATTACTTTTTCGGTAATATATCGTCCGAAATAAAATTGCCTCTTAAAGGGTTAGTGTATCGGTTGAATTTTGGTAATAACTATAGGATAGACAATCATTTTCAGGCCAGCCAGTATGGGTACAATCTGCAAGGAGAGGCTTATAAAGAGCATACCGGCTACTATGATTATACTATAGACAATATTCTGGCTTACAATGCTACATTTGGCGAACATCATATTGATGCCACATTATTATATGGGGCTTCAGAGCGTAAATACGATTATACAAAGGCTTTGGGACAGGGATTTACACGTATGACTTTGGGCTATAATAGTCTGGAACAGGCAACAACGCGCTATGTATATTCGGATGCTTGGAGAGAGGCTCTTTGTTATCAGATGGCCAGGGTCAGTTATCGTTTGATGGACCGGTATTTGATAACGGGTACAGTGCGTAGAGATGGTTTTTCGGGATTTGCGGCGAATAATAAATATGCCACTTTCCCTTCCATAGCTTTGGGATGGATTATCTCAGAAGAGTCTTTCTTTAAAATACCCTGGATTGATTATCTGAAACTGCGTGGGGGATATGGTATTAGCGGAAATCAGACCAGCAGATATAAATCTTTGTCTACAGTGGCTTCTGAGATCAGATATATTTTTGGTGATGGTGGAAAGCCTGTAATCGGACAGGAGATTTCGGCTTTGGGAAATAGTAATCTGAAATGGGAAAAAACAGCAGGGATAAATTTAGGGCTTGATTTCACAATTCTGGGTCAAAGACTCACCGGTTCCGTTGAATATTATTCGACAACTACGAAAGACTTGTTGTATGATGTGGCTTTGCCCGATATTACGGGATTTTCAAAGATTGCTTCTAATCTTGGAAAAATCAAAAACAAGGGTTTCGAATTTATTCTCACTTCGAAGAATATTCAAACTTCTGATTTTAAATGGACTACTTCACTCAATTTCTCGACAAACTCCAATAAGATCGTAACTTTGACAGGAGAAGATAATGACGGAGATGGCATAGAGGATGATAACATATCCAGTAATCTGTTTATAGGCCAGCCCATTTCTGCGGTATATGGGTATGTGGTAGATGGTATTTATCAGTTGGGTGATGATATACCTGCCGGTTTCCATCCGGGCAATTATCGTATTGTAGATATGACCGGAGAGGGAGAAATAACCCCTGAAGACCGTGTCATTTTAGGGAAAGGAGATCCGGCTTACCGATTTGGTATTATGAATACGTTGGAGTATAAGAACTTCACACTTAGTTTCTTTATCAATTCTGTTCAAGGAGGAAAGGATGGGTATCTGGCAGCCAACTCTTCTTCGTTAGTCAGAGATCAGAATAATCTGCGCTGGAATCGTATCAGTGCATGGGATTACTGGTCACCACGCAATCCGGATGCAGTCTATGCACGCTCCATTAGTACCCCGAAAATAACTCCTACGGTATATGAAGACCGGAGCTTTGTACGTTTGCAGGATGTTTCATTGTCTTATGCCTTTCCAAAGTCTGTTACGAACAAGGTTGGTTTGAGTGAAATTGATCTGTTTTTCAGTGGGAAAAACCTGCTGACTTTTTACAAAATGGCATGGTTGGGACCCGGAAGCCGGAAGTACTTATTCGGGCAGACCGGTAATGAGAAGTTTTTCTTTTGGTGTTAGTCTTACTTATTAATCTGATTTATTATGAAAATAAAAATATATACTATTACCTTGTTGCTTTCAGCAGTGCTGGGTTCGTGCAGCAGTTCTTTTTTGGATGAGAAGCCTTTGGATTTTATGAGTGCAACCAATTCTTTTCTTACCCAAGAAGATATTGATTGTTCAATAAATAATCTCTATTACCTGATAAGAAGAGAATTTTATAGTAGGGATGAAAACCGTCCGATGGATTACCTTTACGGTACGGATATTGTTTATGATGGCGAACCGAATGGTACGGAGCGACATTCCAATATGATTTCAGCTTATCATTCAACCGGTAATATTGCATCGGTACACTGGTCATTGCTTTATCATACTATATCAACTGCTAATACTATTATCGACCGTCTGCCTGCTTCTGAAGTATTAGAGGAACAAAAGACGATTGCCGAAGCCAAAGCCCGTTTCTTTAGAGGATTTGCATATAGGACCTTGGCTTATCTTTACGGTGGGGTACCTCTTTTATTGACGGAAGTCGTTGAACCCAAGTTTGATTATGTCAGGGCATCCAAAGAAGAGGTGTTGAAGCAGGCACTTACGGATGTAGAGTTTGCGGCTGCTCATTTACCCAGTTTGTCCAGTGTGCAGGATGGAGAAGTTTCTAATGCGGCTGCATATCATTTGCTCTCAGAACTTTACCTGGCAACAGCTCAATATCAGAAAGCGGTGGATGCTGCCACAACAGTCATCGATGATCCGGCTACCGGACTGATGTATAATCGCTTTGGTTCCAGAGCTAATGAAGTTCCGGGAGATGTATATTGGGATTTATTCCGAAAAAACAATCAGAACAGAGGTTCCGGAAACACAGAAGGAATCTGGGTTATTCAGATTGAAACTGACACTCCTGGCGGCAGTGGTTCCTTGACGGCCAAAGACCAGACATACACTTTGGAAAGGCATCACGCTCCGATGGTTCGTGACGTGAAAGCACATGGCATGAATCCTTTTAGCTGGCCGATTGGTGACTATACCGGAGGTCGTGGCATTGGTTGGGCCATTTCGACCCGATATTTCAGTGATGAGATATGGAAAGATGATTTCTATGGAGACATGAGAAACGCAAATCATAATTTTGTGAGAAGGTTTGCAGTTCACAATAAAGAGTATGCCAAACTTTACGGGGATACCATTGACACTCAGAATCCGCCGGTAGGGGTTACGGTTCCATCCGTCCGCTCTATGCTTATCAATCCAAGTGTACTACTCCGTATAATCATCCGGATGGTTTGTACTCCAATTCCAAAACTTTTGCGCTTAACAGTGGAGCCGGTGCTACATATACGGATCAATATATGTTCAGGCTTGCCGAGACTTACTTGTTGCGTGCTGAGGCTTATCTGGCTTTAAATGATAAGGATAAGGCAGCGGCTGATATCAATCTGATTCGCGATAGAGCTCATGCTAAGCCTGTATCGGCATCTCAGGTAACATTGGATTATATATTGGATGAGAGAATGAGAGAGTTAGGCGTAGAAGAAAGACGTAGAATAACGTTGATGAGAATGGGAAAGCTTTACGACCGCGTGATGAAATGTAATCCCTATTATGCCAAGGAGATGGAAAAACATTATGAATTATGGCCAATACCTTATAAAGAAATTGAAGCTAATAGAGGAGCTGTGTTAGAGCAGAACCCCGGGTATGAATAAAGCAAATAAATATAATATAAGGTATTAGGGATAGAAGGTATGTTGTTTTTTTAGTCATTGTGTGTCTGCATTTGCAGACACACAATCAGTAGTAATTAAAATATAGTTTATGTTATGATGAGATTTTGGTTAATGTTCATGTCTATGTTTCTTCCGGTAATATGCTGGGGACAGATTATTGTTAAAGAAACCGGAGGCATGGCAGCCTTTCCGTTAGTGTCTTCCCATAAAACAGTGATTTATTATGATGCCGGGGATTATGGTGTAGTAAAAAAACAGCTTGTCTTCTGGCTGAAGATATAAAGCGGGTGACTAATAAGAAAGTACCTGTTTCTTCGAAAAAGGTTTCTTCGAAGTATGCCGTTGTTGTGGGAACAGTGGGACATAATGCTTTTATTGACCGATTGGTAGCAGAGGGACAATTAGATGTGTCGGCTATTCGTGGTGGTTGGGAACAGTTTGTTGTTAAAACGATAGATGATCCTGCCAAAGGAGTGAAAAAAGTGCTTGTCATTGCCGGATGCGACAGGCGTGGCACAGCCTACGGCGTATTTACATTGTCGGAGGCCATAGGGGTGTCTCCTTTGTACTGGTGGGCTGATGTGCCGACAGAAAAGAAAGTCCCAATTATATGTTGAGCACATAAACTATGTTTCTCAGGCCCCGTCTGTTCAGTACAGGGGTATCTTTATTAATGATGAAGGTTGGGGAATAACTCCGTGGGCCGGAAAAACGTTTGATAAAGAACTGGGCGACATCGGACCGAAAACTTATGCTAAGGTGTGTGAACTGATTCTCCGGATGAAAGGTAATATGCTGGCACCTGCGATGCATCCTTCTTCGGGTGCTTTCAATAAATATCCTGAAAACAAATTAGTTGCTGATAGTTATGGAATTATAATGAGTTCTTCTCATTGCGAACCGTTACTCTTTAATAATGTAACGGAGTGGGATAAAAAAACAATGGGAGAATGGAATTATATAACTAACAAAGGAGGAATCAATAAGATACTCGACCGACGGGTTTCCGAGAATGCCCCGTATGAGAACATTTATACGATTGCTATGCGTGGTATTCATGACGCCGGACTTGTAGGTGTTCCCAAAGATAAAGAAGTCAGCTTGGTAGAGGAGGTCATTGCTGACCAAAGAGGCATTTTGAAGCAACATGTAGATTCTCCTCTTGACTCTATCCCTCAGATTTTTGTTCCCTATAAAGAAGTGCTTGATATCTATGAAAGAGGGCTGAGGCTTCCGGAAGATATTATGTTGGTTTGGCCGGATGATAATTTCGGTTATATCAAACGATTGAATAATAAGGAGGAAAGAAACCGTAAAGGCGGATCGGGCGTATATTATCATATTTCATATTTGGGCGAGCCGCATGACTATTTATGGTTGAATACAACTCCTCCGGCATTGATGTTCGAAGAAATGCGCAAGGCTTATGATACCGGAGCAAAACGCTATTGGTTATTGAATGTGGGAGACATCAAACCGGGTGAATTGGGTATGAAAACATTTCTGGATATGGCCTGGGACATTGATAAATTCAATTTTGATAATATAAACAATCATCAGGTGGACTTTCTGGCTTCCATATTTGGTGAAAAGTATAGGGAAGATATTGACGATATAATGAACAGTTATTATCATTTAGGTTTCCAGCACAAACCGGAGGCAATGGGATGGGGATATGAATGGAATAATGAACATTCTCAGGAAAGAATGACGGATACAGACTTTTCTTTTGCAAATTATAATGAAGCAGAAGGCAGAATGCAAGAGTACGACCGTATTTCTGATAAGAGCGAAAAGATATGGAACACGTTGCCGGAATCTTATAAGGCTGCTTTTTATGAGCTGGTTTTCTATCCTGTGAAAGGAGCGGCGCTTATGAACAAGAAAATGCTGACTGCGCAGCAAAACAGATGGTACGCGCGTCAAGGACGTGCAGCAACCAACTATTTGGCTGATAGAACAAAGGCTTATCATGATAGTATCGATTATTATACCGGTAAGTATAACTCCTGCTTAATGGTAAATGGAACCATATGATGGCTCTGGCACCCGGATGGACTGCTACTTATCAGAAGATGCCACCGGTAACGACCATCGATGTACCGCAGAAAGCAGAAATGCGTGTTTTTCTTCCGGGACAGGCCTCTCCTTTGGGAAAGATTACATTGAATGTACTTCCTTGCGTAAATCCTTATACCCGGAAAGAATCTTTTATTGAATTGTATAATATAGGAGAACAAGCATTTACGTGGAATGCTAAAGTTTCGGATTCGTGGATTAAACTCAGCCGGCAGAGCGGAACCACTCTTCTGCAAGAACGGATTATTGTATCTGTTGACTGGTCGAAAGTTCCGGTAGGAGAAAGGGTAACAGGTGAAATTGATATTATATCCGGCAGCAATCAGGAAAAGATTTATTTGCCTGTTTTCAATCCTGCTTATCCTACAGCCGGCGAGTTGAAAGGATGGTATGTGGAGGATAATGGTTGTGTATCTATCAATCCGGGAAAATTTCATAGAAAAGTGGAGAATGAAGATATAAAAATGAAAGTAATAGAGGGATTGGGATATGAGAACCAGTGTATACAATTAGGAGAGGCTACAAAACCTGTTCAAAATCCACGTCGTTCCAGACAGGCTGCCAAAGTGGAATATGATTTTTATACTTTTAATGCCGGTTCAGTAATGGTTTATACATATGCATTACCTGTTTTTCCGGTGAATTCGGAACGTGGTACTTGCTTCGGCATAATGATAGATGATGGCTTATTGAAATATGCTTCGAATAATGCAAAAGAATATTCAGGCGAATGGAGGGAAAATGTATACCGCAACAGTACGATAAATGCTGTAACCCTAAACATTGATAAGCCGGGCAAGCATACTTTGAAATTGATATGCTCTGACCCGGGTATGATTATTCAAAAGGTGGTGATAGATATGGGAGGAATGAAGCGCTCTTATCTTGGCCCTGAAACTACAATCGTACGATAATGAGTCAGACTTCTATATAAAGAAGAGCGGCTGTCATTTCATAACGACAGCCGCTTTTTATTGCCTGTATAAATCAGATTAGTATTTGAAGTTTTCCCCCTTCACATAAATCTTGAAATCCTTAATGCTTCCCGATACTTCGCTTTCCATTCGGGGTAAGCATTGGAAACCAGTCACGGCATGACTGGCGCCCAGATCGATTACAATCGTATGCGGATAAGGACTACCTTTCTCTGTGCTCCAATAGGTGGATTCCTGAAGGTCGAAAGTCTTGTCGGCAGAGCGGTTGACGTGAGCCACGTCTTCGCTGTCGGCATACTTCACAATCAAGGCTCGCGGGACAGACGGCTGCCATCCTTGTCCAAGAAGTACATTTCGGCAATACAAGCCAAATCTTTTCCATCCTGTGAGTTTAATGCTTCAATGCAAACATAGCGTCCGGTGACCGGTTTGTTGAATTTAACTTCCTGCCAGCCGTTACCCGGTTTGAAACTTCCCGTGAATACAGGCTTTTCACCTGACAAGTTCAGGTTTTCGCCTTCATTGCGATGTGTCAAGGGTTTCTGTACAAGCAGCTGGTCAAGGAGCGGTTCACTTAAACCTTCGGACTTAGCTTCTTTAGGGCCTACGATGTCGAAAACTACGATTTCATTCTCACCTTTCTTCAACCAGCATCCCGGTACATAAAGAGTCTGCTGAGGACCGATCTCCCAGATACGGCCTAATGCATAACCGTTCACATAAACCAGTCCTTTGCCCCATGTTTCGAAGTTCAGGAAAGTATCGCTCGGTTTCTTCACCTGGAATTTAGCACGGTAAACACCCGGAATACGTTGTCCGAGGCGGTCTGTCAATGACTCTATCGGCTGGAACTTCATGCCCTGATAGAATTCATAAGTATCTTCAATGTTGAAAACTTCCCAGTTCTTCAGGTCGCAAACGAAAGGATATCCGTTGATGTCCATAGAAAGTTCTACGTTTTTCGTGATTCCTTTGAAGTCTTTGATGGCACGACCGAAGTTAATGCGGCCCATGGCTTCTACCAGAATATCAAGTCTGGAGCCTTTGACGCAGGCGGGGAGTACCAATTGCTTTTCACCGTTTCTTCTGTCGAGCTTGCCGATGTATTTCCCGTCTACGAATACTTGAGCATAGTCGTGCGCATCGTTTACTGTGAGGGTAGCGGGTGATTTCAATTCAGGCAGGGTAGTGCGGTAGAGGATGCTTCCGAAGCCTTGGTTGTATTCTTCCATGGTGCGGATGTTTTCATCCTTCTTTGCTGCGGGCAGGTTCTCGAACAGTGGTGCCATTTCTGTGAATCTGAAAGCAGGGATGCTGATAGGTTTGATCAGTGCAGGTACTTTCGCCTGTTTCTCACCATCCATATATTTCGCCATGGCTTCTCTCAACGCCCAATACTTAGGAGTTGTCTGACCGGATTCACTGATAGGCGCATCGTAATCGTAAGACGTCACATCGGGTGCAAAGCCGGGAGAGTTGGCGCCTGCCCAGTGTCCCCAGTTCGTACCTCCATGTGTCATATACAGGCTGAATGAAATACCTCTTGATAACATATCGTCGATACCTTTGATCATATCAGCAGCAGGACGCGTTTCGTGGTTGGCACCCCATTTGTCGAACCAACCGCTCCAGAATTCAGAACACATCAGCGGACTGTTGGGACGAAGCTGTTTCAGTTTGGCAAATTGCTGGTCGACGTTGGCGCCTGTACCGAAGTTCATGGTCCAGATCAGGTCATCGAGTCCGTTCAGGGTGAAGTTAGAAGCCCAGTCGCATTGGAACAGAGCGATGTCATTTCCGAAGTTGGCACGTACGATGTCTCTGATTTGGGATACATACCCCTTATCTTCTCCGTAAGATCCATATTCGTTTTCTACCTGTACCATGATGATGGGGCCGCCATTGGCAATCGTCAGGTCTTTCACTTGCTTGGCAACGGCTTCTTCGAACAGAGCTACACGTTCAATGAAGTAAGGATCGGATTCGCGCAGACGCACATCCTTTTTCTTAAGCAGCCACCACGGCAGACCACCCATTTCCCACTCGGCACAAACATACGGTCCGGGGCGGAGGATGACATACATATCATTTTGCTGGCACAGACGGCAGAACTCAGCCAGGTCGTTTTGCTCCGTAAAGTCGTATACACCGGGTTGCGGTTCGTGAGAGTTCCAGAATACATAGAGGCAGACAGTGTTCATACCCAGTGCTTTGCACAATTTGATGCGCTGATCCCAATAAGGTTTCGGGATACGCGGGTAGTGCAGTTCAGCAGCTTTTACCACAAACGGTTTGCCGTTTAACAGGAAAGTTCCTTTGCCGGCTTCAAAACGGCCTTGATTTTCGAAATTGTCGAAGTTCCATTTATCACGCCAGGGGATGGTGATTTTATCACCTTCGAAGGAGAAAGGAAGCCATACATAACGTGAGTTTTCCAGGTCTTTCTTGTTCCAGCGGTCGAACAAGGCGATATACATATCTTTCTTACCCATAACTTTCTGCACGTAAGTGCTTTGAGCATAGAAAGTCTTGTCGGCATCTGTTCCGGTACAAGGGTTGCCGATTGTTTTCCATTCACCCATGATGGAGTCTGCTACTGCCAGTTCTGCCTGATTGGGATCCCAACCAGTACAGCCGGAAGAGAGCATGTAGTATTTTCCGTTACGTTTGAAGACGGCGGGAGCTTCGCGGCTTTCCTTGACGAAGTTACGGGTATAGCGTCCGCTCGGTCTTTGATAATCGTCAGTCAATTCGCTGATGTACAGCGTTGCATTGTTTTCTGATGAATAAAAGTGGTAGGCACGGCCATCATCGTCTACGAATACGGTTTGGTCGCGGCTCATGGCACCGTTGGGACGGAAACTGCCCAGATAGGTGAATTCTCCGATAGGGGAGTCACTGATGGCTACTCCGGCGCATGCCTTGCTGTAGTCGGCACTTTCCACGTGTGCCCACATCACGAATTTCTTGGTTTTTGGGTTATAAATCACCTTCGGACGTTCCAGTACCTTGCTGGTGTGCAGGTCGTGGCCTTGGTCGTCCTTCACTGCGGGAAGCACGATGCCTTCGAACTTCCAGTTCAGCAGGTCTTTGGATGAATAGCAGCTCACGCCGGTTACATCTGTGCGGTAACACTCCCATGTGGCCCATTCGGGCAGGATGGTTTTACCTTTTTTGTACTCACCGTACCAGTAGTACGTTCCTTCATGGTAGAGGATACCGCCGCCATGTGCATTGATGGGGTTACCGTCGGTGTCGTTCCATACTTCACCCGGCACGATGGCATTGTTGGCGGTTACTTGTTTTTGGGCTTGCGCTGTAGCGGCTCCGAACAAACAGGCAACAACTAATGTCATACTCCAGAAAATGTTTCTCATGATTTGAATGGTTTATTGTTAGTTTACGAATTAATTTCTGTTGCAAAGATAAGAACGACTTCTCATTTAATGTTCCACAAATAATTCAATATAGGTAGACAGATGTTTCAATTTAATACGATTTATAATTTATATCTTTGTAGTCAGTAAACGAAATTATAGAAAACATTAACATGAAACACTTACAATGGTTATTGGCAACTGCCTGTATGCTTGCGGTTTGTCTGTCTGTCTCTGCTCAAAGTGGCAAGAAAGTAAAAAGTATCTCGCCTGAAAAATGGGTAAAATCGAAAGTCTGGAGTGAAGGTTTGAAGGCGAAGCCCCATTCTTCTACGAATTTAGCGGAATTCAAAGCGCAGTACGAAGCGAATCCGGAACAATGGAAGGCGGCTTTTCGCTGGTTGGCGTCGCACGACCTGACTACTATCGAGAAGGGAAAATATCCGATAGAAGGAACACCACTTGTGGTTTCTGTTGAAGATAGTAAGAATGAACCGTTAGAGAAGCGGACATCCGAATCACACCGGAAACATATAGATTTGCAGTATGTGGTGAAAGGAACGGAACGTTTTGCATTGCTGGACCATGAGTCTTCAAAGGCTAATTGCGAATATAGTGAGAAAAAAGATGTTATTCACTATGATTTTAATCCGGAAAAAACTACCTTTATCGACTCTGTTCCCGGTGAGTTTTTCTTGTTCTTCCCGTCCGACTGGCATATTGCAAAAATAGCTACGGATAAGGAAGATCAGGATATAAGGGTGATCGTGATTAAGTTGGATTATATGTGATATACGCGCGTACCTATATATATGGTATATAAGAAATCACTAAAGAATTACCGGAGTATGACCTGCTCCCTACCAACTCCCTG
>VOFG01003191.1_pt1 | contig 19709 bp, 33 predicted proteins | sample 5384171 | NCBI WGS metagenome assembly VOFG01 (sample SAMN12384726, study PRJNA508395) | human gut metagenome | isolation source: healthy gut F | host: Homo sapiens
TGTCCTGATTTACTGTTTTAAGGTTGCTTCTTTATAGAAGCGTTCTTGAATTATTCTCAAAATCTTTCAAGGTTTTTCACTGTTCAGTTATCAATGTTCGTTGTTGTTATTTTCAACAGCTTGTATATTTTATCATATCTTCAAGTCGTTGTCAACAACTTTTTTATTTTTTCTTTGTTGTCTCTCAAACGCGACAACTCTGATATCTTATCATGTTTGTCATTGTTTGTCAACAACTTTTTTTTTCATCATCATGACCACCAACCATCACTCAGCTTCCTGCCAGTGCCTGTATCAGTGTCCTCGTCACGAGTCAGCTTAGATATAATATCACGCAGACAACCTAAAGTCAACAAAAACTTTACATTTTATTTGCAAAAATATAAGCACCACAAGATATTGTTCCTGGGTGCTTACAAACCACAATTCAATCATAAAAAACGAAAGCAGAATCGTCAGTATTAAATTATTTTCATATAGCCATTGCAGAATTTCCGACTGATATACCGCATCAATCACAACACTCCCGGCTTCTGTCGCTGCCCCCATTGCTGCAAACGCAAATACCAGCCATACCAGCAACAGTCCTTTGATCAATCCGGCAATTCCCCCAAGCATATGATTTACTTCTCCTATTACGGGCAGTTTTGCCACCAGATCCAATCGCAGTGGCAATCAGATGAAAGGCGATCACCGTAATCAGCATAACAATAACAAATGCAATCGCTTTCATGGCAAGGGATGATGCTTTTGACGCAATTGTATTATACAGTCCGCTTTGTTCCATCCAGCCATCCGCAAGTTTATGTGTATCCCTATCTGGTTCCATACGTTTGCCGGCAGTTTCATTCCCAGACCGCTGAGATCTTTCTGTTCCTGCGTGTTTTGTTCTTCTGTACTTTTTTTCTTCCCCTGCCACGGCATTTTTGCAATTTCTCTTTGCAATTCTTTTCAATTCTGGTATCCAGGCCTGTGTGTTCTGTCATCCAGTCTGCAACATACGGCGTTGCAAACGTAACAAAAACCAGAATCAGTATCCAGGCAGCCATTGAATAAACCACACGCAGGAAACCACGGAAGAATCCCCAGACAATATTTCCGGCAACAAGTAATACAACCAGTATCAATAACCAGTTCATTGTAATCGTACCTCTTCTATTTCTCCGTTTAATACCAATGTATAATTCTGACCATCCGACCCCGACAATACGTTATAAAGCTGCCGGTCAAACGTATAACGGAATTTACGGATGCTGTGTATGGTAAACAATTCACAGTTATAATCATCCCGGACACATATTTCATTATTATCGAGGAGCTCGATTCTGTTGTATGCAATCTCTGTATCATTCTCCATGACCGTTTTACCATTCATGTCATAGACTTTTATGTGCCAGCTGTTTTCTTTTTTTTTTGGTATCGCTGTATGAAACACCGACATATTTATTATTATAGAAGACACTCTGTATCCCCCGTTTAAACTTTATCTGTTTTTCGGCGCAGGTTTTGTGCTCCGTCAAACCAGATCAGTCCGGCATCGCTGATCGCGAGAAGTTTTCCGGATTCGGTATAAACCAGTTCCGATATCATCGTATTTTTGTAACTGTACGTTCCCACATTGTTGTCGATTTCATTCTGCCCAACCGAACCAAAGTTATAGAAAGTAACCGTGGAACAGGTTTTACCCTTTGTCACGTCGAGCATATCTACTGCCAGTTTCTGCGCATCCGGAGCCAGCGCAATATCTACAGGAAAACTTCCTTTTTCCTGATAAAATTCACCGCTGGCAAGTTCCTGTCCCTTTTTGTCATAAAGCCGTACATACGAGACATCATCCTCCTTCATCAGCACAGCCACCGTTCCCTGACGGGCAACACATACACGTTCAATCGGTGTTGCCGTTTCGATTTTCTTTACCAGTCCGCGTTCCGCCATGATATAAATGAATGTCCCTCCACGATCATAAACCGCAAGATACTGTTCACACACGGAAAGTTCCGGCGCAGTCATTTCATAAGACTGGTTCCAGATCAGCCGGTCATCTGTATCGTGACACACGATTCCGTCATTATCATATTCCAGTATTTTTCCCTGGAACATCTTATATCCCGTTGCCGCACTGTCCTTTCTCTCCGCCGATGCCTGCACCTCAAATCCTGAATATGTGCGAAGTGCAGACCAAAGTTCTACAAAAATCACTGCTGCTACAACAGTAACGATCACAAGTGCCGTTCTGCGGGCTATTTTCTGCCTGTGTCTCCTGATTTTTCTTCCAGTTCCTCCAGCTCTTCCTGACTTGTCTCTACGGTTTTAAATTCCGTTTTTCAGCCACCGATTTTCTCCTTTTCGCTTACGTTTCTATCATTATAGCATTGCAGTCCCCGTTACGGAAGTAATAATTTCTGTCCAACCCTGATATCATCCGAATCTTCCAGATCATTCGCCTTTTCAAGCTCTTTTAATTTTTTTCATTGATCCATATGCCTGTTTACAGATTCCGCTCAACGTATCCCCTGTTGTACCACATAATAATTTTGTGCTTTTCTACCGCCACAGGTTTTTCTTTTCCTCGGCCGGCTGTGTGGAAGGAGCCGCTTCCTCTGCCTTTTTCACCGCTCCCGCCGGAACCTCTTCAATCGGTATCAGCTGCATGGGTTCACTGATGGTTTCCGTACTCTTTGCGCTCTCCGTCTGTTCTTCCACTATATTTTTTCAGTTCCCACCAGGACTTCTGCCGGTTGTGACACATGGCGGATTTTTTCCCCTATCGTCTCCACGGTCTGCTCCAGGCCGGAATAGAAATTCGCTGCTGCCAGATTCCGACCCCGGCCAGAACCAAAAGCAACGCGATTGCAGCAGCCATCGCATACGACGTTGGTTTGCGTTCGCTCTTTGAACTGCTGCATTCTTCTTTTTCGTTCTCTTTCTTGCTCTCCGTCAGAATCTCCGGAAGCATCTGCCGGGTTCCACGTCTCGGCAGTTCAATCGTCACATCCGGGATCCGTATCTCATGCAGTTCCCTTGCATAATAGATATAAAACCCGTTTTTCGGTTGCAGCCGGTTGCCTTTATGCAGATAAAAGTATTCTTCCCCCTCCATACTGTCCATAAGGAAAAGAACCTGATGTGCACCTCCGAACTGTTCTCTGTGGATAGCTTCCAGTTCTGCTGTCAGGCGTGGTGGATATCCTTTACAATCCAACGCCCATCCGACAATAATGGAATTCTCATAAGATCTCTTAATCTCACGGAATACATCCGACCACGCATGTGTTCCCCATCTCGGCAGATTCTGTGAAAATTCCATATCCCTTACCGGAATGGCAGCCTCTACAAAGGTCATATATACACCCTGCTCGCACTCTGTATGCCCCATAAAGATAAACACTCTCCGCTCCTCATAAGTTTCTTCATGCACCCTGGCATACGCCGCATTTTCTATGTAAATCCGATCCCCCTCTGCCGGTGTCCCGATCTGTCTGATATTTTCAGGTCACGTCCCATCCTTCTGCAATATCTATCATATCCTGCCTCCTTATCCGTTTTTCCAGAATATAGTATCACCACCATCCGGTAGAATTTTGGAAAAACCTGACAGGCATGAAAAAATCGTACGACACTACCGGACATATTTCCAGACTTCAGGCAAAAAAAAAGACTGCCATATCCTTCGATACGACAGTCTCCTTTGTACTTGCTGTATTATTTTGCAAAAAGCTTTTACTTTTTTGTAAATTCCTTCTGCGTCCAGTTCGTATTTGTGAATCAGCTCAACCGCCGGTCCGATTCTCCAAACCGGTCATTCACGCCGATACGCATCATCTTTGTCGGTGCCTTTTCACACAATACTTCCGCTACTGCGCTTCCAAGTCCACCGATTACGGAATGTTCCTCAACGGTTACGACTTTCTTCGTCTTTGTTGCAGATGCAACAACCAGTTCCTCGTCAATCGGCTTGATGGTATGGATATTGATTACTTTGCAGAAATTCCATCTTTCTCCAGCATCTTTGCAGCTTCTAAGGACTCTGACACTTCCAGTCCTGTCGCAAAAATGGTTACATCCGTACCTTCTTTTAATACGATTCCTTTTCCGATCTCAAACTTGTAATCCGGTCTGTCATTGATCACCGGCACTGCCAGACGTCCAAACCGAAGATACACCCATCCCACATAATCATATGTTGCATGTACTGCTGCGCGTGCTTCCACATCATCCGACGGGTTGATCACTACCATACCAGGGATCTCACGCATCAGAGCCAGATCCTCCAGACACTGATGGGTAGCTCCGTCTTCTCCGACCGAAATTCCTGCATGGGTAGCTCCGATCTTTACATTCAGATGTGGATAGCCAATGGAGTTGCGAACCTGCTCGTAGTTACGTCCGGCTGCAAACATTGCAAAAGAACTGATAAACGGAACTTTCCCACAGGTAGATAATCCTGCAGCAATACCTGTCATGTTGCACTCTGCGATACCGCAGTCCCAATGGCGCTCCGGAAATTCTTTCTGGAAAATACAGGTTTTGGTAGCACCTGCCAGATCTGCGTCGAGCACGATGAGATTCTCATGCTCTTTTCCAAGTTCTACCAATGCGTTTCCATAGCTGTCTCTGGTTGCAATTTTCTTTACTTCTGACATAATGCTTCACCTGCTTTCTCAAGATCTTTCATAGCGATTTCGTACTGCTCGTCATTCGGAGACTTTTCCATGCCATCCGGCTTCATTCTCCATAAAGGAAACTCCCTTTCCTTTGATGGTCTTTGCAATAATGGCAGTCGGCTGACCTTTGGTCTTCTTCGCTTCCTCAAATGCTGCACGGATCTGGTCGAAATCATTTCCATCAATCACGATCGTGTGGAAATTAAATGCCTCAAACATCTTATCAATCGGATACGGAGAACATACTTTGTCAATCTCCCCATCAATCTGCAGATTATTATTGTCTACAATCACTACCAGATTGTCCAGCTTCCGGTGTCCTGCCCACATAGCAGCCTCCCAGATCTGTCCCTCCTGAATCTCACCATCTCCGGTTAATGTGTATACACGGTAATCCTTGTTATCAAATTTTCCGGCTGCAGCCATACCAACCGCTGTGGAAACGCCCTGTCCCAAAGATCCACTGGACATATCAACACCCGGAATATGCTTCATATCCGGATGACCCTGCAGATAGGAACCTGTGTGACGCAGAGTTACCAGATCTTCTTTTGGGAAAAATCCACGCTCCGCAAGTGTGGAATAATAAGCCGGTGCCACATGTCCTTTGGATAATACAAACCGGTCCCTTCCCTCCATCTTCGGATTCTTTGGATCAATGTTCATTTCTTCGAAATACAGATACGTAAAAAATATCTGCAGAAGACAAAGATCCACCCGGATGGCCGGATTTTGCGCTATGCACTGCAGTTACAATGCTCTTGCGGATTTCATTCGCAAGTTTTTCCAATTCTAAATTCTTCATTATTTATTCTTTCCTCCTCTTAAAATGGTGGTGTATTATAATTCCGTTCTTCCCTGCAATGCCCTGCAGGAGAGTCACTTCGTCAATATATTCCAGATCTCCGCCAACCGGTACTCCACTGGCAATCCGTGTCACTTTAATCCCGGTCGGCTTGATCAGTTTACTGATATACATGGCTGTCGTCTCGCCTTCTAAGCTGGAATTTGTAGCAATAATCACTTCATCCACATCCTGCTCCAGACGAACCATGAGTTCTTTTAAGCGGATATCGTTCGGTCCGATTCAAGCATCAGGGGAAATAGCACCGTGCAGCACATGATAGACTCCATTGTATTTTTCCGGTCTTTTCATATGCAACCACATCACGGGTATTCTCCACTACCATAATCGTCTTGTGATCTCTGGAAGTATCACTGCAGATCGGACAGATTTCCTGATCTGTCAGGTTAAAACAGCACTTACAGTATTTTACGTTTTTCTTTGCCGAAACAATCGCCGAGGCCAGTGCATCCACGATTGGTCCTGCGGCATATTTAAAATATGAAATGCCAGCCGCTGCGCAGATTTGGCTCCGATTCCGGGAAGTGCAGACAATTCCTCAATCAATTTCGCAATCTCATGACTGTAATAATCCATATTTAGAACGGAAGTCCTCCGCCCAATGCACCGGTAATCTGTGACATGGACTGCTGGGAAGCTTCATCGATTTTACGCATTGCCTCGTTGGTTGCTGCCATGATGAGATCCTCAAGCATCTCAATATCATCCGGATCTACGACTTCCTCTGCAAGTTTTACCTTTGTCACCTCATGCTTGCCGGAAACGGTCACTTCTACCGCTCCACCGCCTGCTGTGGCTGTCACTTCCTGCTCCTCTAAGTTCTTCTGCGCTTCTTCCATCTGCTTTTGCATCTTCTGCGCCTGCTTCATAATATTTGCCATATTTCCCGGCATACCGCCAGGAATCCACCTCTTTTTGCCATGTGGGGTCCTCCTGCTTTCTAATTTCAGTTATTTACGAATCTTGTATTATCATACCATTAGAAGTTCTCTTCCTCAATATCAAAATTGATTAATTGCCGCAAATCCGGTACCGTATTGGTTGCTCCTCCTTCATTTAAGCGGAGCTGCACTTCTACCTGCTTTGCACACCGCTGCGCAATCATTTCTTTCAAATGATCAATACATCCTGCCTTATTGTCGCTTAGATAGGAAAAAGCGTTGGCATCGTCAAACACCAGGAGCAGTTCTCCCGCCGTTTGTCCGAGCGTCGGCACCGCCTGATTTAAATACTGTCTGGTGATGCCCCCATCTCTGAAATGACCGACCGCCAGTTGTTCATCACCTGTTTAATGTCCTCCGGAATGGCTTTGGGAAGCTGTGTTTTCTCCGGTGCCTGTGCCGCCGGAGTCTGCGTGCCACCTGCTGCCGGAACTGCTGCACTCTGTGGTGCTGCCGAAACAAATGCCCCACTTTCTAATTTCTGTTCCATATCATCCATACGCTCATTGAGTGCCGACAGATCTTTTTCCATCTGCGGACGGCAAAGCTTGATAATTGCAATCTCCAGCAGGATGCGCTTCTGTGCCGCATACCGGATCTGGCTGGACAGTTCCGAGAAAATCCGGATATACCGGATCAGTGTTTCCGGCTCCACCATCTGTGCCTCTTCTTTCAGGGCTGCCAGATGATCTGCCGACATATCCAGCACTTCCTCCATGTCATCCGCACTCTGGATGAGCAAAAGATTTCTCATGTACCAGGTAAAATCGTTCACCATCTGTCCCAGTTCCCGTCCCTGATCCACCAAATGATCCACCGTCCGGATGGCACCGGTCACATCTTTTGCCAGCACCTGGCGCAACAGTGCGGAAAACACTTCCGTATCCACTGCACCGAGCACTTCCAGCACATTTTCATAGGTGAGTTTTTCCCCAGATGAAAAGCAATACACTGGTCGAGCAGACTCAGCGCATCACGCATCGAACCGTCCCCGGCTTTTTGCCACATAACGCAGTGCGCGCTCCTCGACATCCACCTGTTCGGTACGCATCAGTTCCGCCAGACGGTCAGTAATCGTATCGATGGAAATCCGGTGAAAATCGTATCGCTGACAGCGGGATAAAATCGTAATCGGGATCTTGTGTGCTTCCGTGGTCGCAAGGATAAAATTACATATGCCGGTGGTTCTTCCAAAGTCTTAAGCAACGCATTGAACGCACCTGCCGAGAGCATATGCACCGCATCGATGATATAAACCTTGTATTTGCCTTCCGTCGGGCGATAAGATACTTCTTCCCGAATCTGACGGATATTGTCGACACCATTGTTGGAAGCCGCATCAATCTCTATGACATTCATAGAAGTCCCAGCGGCAATACCCTGACATGCAGGGCATTTTCCACAGGGACTTCCGTCTACCGGGTGTTCACAATTTACTGCTTTTGCAAAAATCTTTGCAACTGTGGTTTTTCCGGTACCCGGGTACCACAAAACAGATAAGCATGTCCTATGCGATCGGCTTTGATCTGGTTCTTTAATGTTGTAACAATGTGTTCCTGTCCTTTGACATCTTCGAATTCCTGCGGACGGAACTTACGGTATAAAGCCGTGTAAGACATTTTTCTTCTCCTTTTGCCGGATATCAGGAAATTTAATCTCCAAAACTGATACCGATCCGTTTTGCCTCCTGGATCATCTGGCTGTCCGGATCAACCGTCTTTAACTTGCCTGCCACCTCTCCAAGTGGCACACATTTGGTCTTGTTGTTGATCATGGCGATCATGCAGCCAAATTTTCCATCCATAATTGCTTTGGCAGCGGCAGATCCAAGACGGGTACATAATACTCTGTCGTATGGACACGGACTACCGCCACGCTGTGTGTGGCCCGGAACCGCAACGCGGACTTCCACACCGCATTTCTCCTGAATCTGATCTGCAATCTCATAAGAAACCGATGGATACCTGCGGGATGCAACTTTTGCCTTGTACTGCTTCTTGGTAAGCTGTGCATCGTCTTTGGAGATTGCACCTTCTGCAACTGCAAGAATCGTAAATCCTTTTCCGTCTTTTTGTACGCTTATGAATCGCATCCACGACCTTATCAATATCATACGGAATCTCCGGGAGCAGAATAATGTCGGCACCGCCTGCCACTCCTGCATACAGGGTAAGCCATCCTACTTTGTGTCCCATCACCTCTACAATAAATACACGGTTGTGGGAAGCAGCCGTTGTATGGATGCAATCGATAGTCTCTGTCGCTATATTAATTGCACTCTGAAAACCGAATGTCACATCGGTTCCATAAATATCATTGTCAATGGTCTTTGGAAGATGAATAATATTGAGTCCTTCCTCGCGAAGCAGATTGGCTGTCTTCTGTGTCCCGTTACCACCTAAGATAACCAGACAGTCGAGTCCGAGCTTACGGTATGTGGACTTCATGGCCTCTACCTTGTCCAGACCGTTTTCATCCGGCACACGCATCTGCTTGAATGGCTGGCGGGAAGATCCGAGAATCGTTCCACCTCTGGTAAGGATTCCGGAAAAATCCGAGGCTGTAAGAATTCTGTACTGTTCATAGATCAGCCCTTTGTACCCATTTCAAATCCATAAATCTCCAGTTCGTCTACATTCGTAGTAAGTCCTTTACAACACCACGCATGGCTGCATTTAAAGCCTGGCAGTCTCCGCCGCTGGTAAGCATTCCGATCTTCATCATGCACGTTTCCTCCTGCATATTCTCTTATTGTGTACCAAATGTTTTCGCATACACATTTATATTATAGTATAATTTTTGTTCATTCACAAGATAAGCGACTTGAAAAATGTATGTAAATTCTGTATACTATTAAGGAGCACATTGCATGAGTTCCGCTCCGCGGAAGCGATGTACGTAGGAGATATAGCTTACGCTATACCTCAAGGAGCACATCGCATGAAAGTTCCGCTCCGCGGAAGCGATACGTAGGAAATTCATCGGAGATGAATTTCAAGGGAGAGTTGTCCGAGAGGTCGAAGGTGCCGCACTCGAAATGCGGTTTGCGTCGAATAGACGCAACGTGGGTTCGAATCCCATGCTCTCCGCTCACTTTTTAAACAAAAACAGCACCGCGGTCTTCATCTGCCCGGTGCTGTTTTTATATGTCAATGACGTCCCCGGTTATTTCCACGCCGATCCGTCATGTCACGCTTTTCGCGGAAATCACGGCTCCGATGCTCACGGGAATCGTTTGCTCTGTTTCCATCCGCACGGCTTCCATGATCCGCATCGCTGTTTTTGCCGGATGACGGTCTTTCTTTTTGCGGCCGATATATACGTTCCATTTCATATAGGCTTCCTGCGCATTGCGGGATTTGTAGATTACGTTGCGTTCCTCCCCTACAATATCCGTAATGCTGTACCAGCCTTTGTCATACTGGAATTCCGCTGTCTTTCCTTCAAGTTCTTTATTTCCAAGTACAAATTTATGTATTGCCTGCTGTGGCTGCTGCTGTGCCATCCTATCCTCCTTTTTTCCTAATACATACTCCACGGCCTGTCTCAGTTTTTCGTCTTTTTTCATTTCTTCCGTTCCCTGAAGTGCCTCTGCCTCTTCCCTGGTAAACAATTCCCGCAGTTTTACCTGATGGTTTTCTACCGGAATATAAGATACTCTGGATTTGTCGAATACCGGGGCGCAGCACATAGTACGGAATTTTGCGCTCCCTGCGTGATGCGGAAAGCGAAACAATATTTTCTACCTGACAGACTCCCTGTGTTTCACTGTATATGATCTGTTTTTTTCAAACATTCTGTCACCTCTGAAAAAGATAAAATTATCATATCACAAGAAAAAGTTTTGACAAATGCCCCAAAACATTTTACGCTTGTCCCATGGAGGAAATTGTATATGTGGATTCTATTTGCATTTGGGTCAGCTCTGTTCGCCGGACTGACTTCCATACTGGCGAAATGCGGTATCAAAAATACCGATTCCAATACAGCTACGGCGATCCGTACCATTATTGTACTTATTTTTTCATGGATCATGGTATTTCTGGTCGGGGCACAACACGGCATCGGAAGTGTTTCTGCCAAAACCTGGACATTTCTGATCCTGTCCGGACTTGCCACCGGTGCTTCCTGGCTGTGCTACTTCCGTGCACTGCAGATCGGAGATGTGGATAAGGTGGTCCCGGTCGATAAATCGAGTGCCATCCTCTCCATTCTTCTCGCTTTTCTCTTCCTGCATGAGAGCATCAGCCCACTGAAACTTCTGTGCGTGGTGCTGATCGGCGCGGAACCTACCTGATGATCACGAAAAGGAAACCTCTTCTGAGAATTCCGGGAAAAAGGCTGGAGCTGGTTCTTCTACGCGCTTGGCTCTGCCGTCTTTGCCAGCCTGACTTCTATTCTGGGAAAAGTCGGCATTGAAAACATTGATTCCAATCTGGGAACAGCCATCCGTACCATCGTTGTGCTGATCATGGCATGGATTGTCGTGTTTGTCACGAAAAAGCAGGACCGTGTGCGCACGATTGATCACAGGGAACTTGGCTTTATCTGCCTGTCCGGACTTGCCACCGGTGCTTCCTGGCTGTGCTATTACCGTGCGCTGCAGGATGGTCTGGCAAGTGTCGTTGTGCCGATCGACAAGCTGAGTATGCTGGTTACCATTCTGTTTTCTTATCTTGTATTTCATGAGAAACTTGGAAAAAAGAAGCCGGGGGTCTGGTACTGATTGTGGCGGGAACGCTTGGGATGCTGGTGTAGTATCCCTTGCTATGCCCTTTCAGGCGCACCAACCAGACAATATTTACCAGCTCAATCCACAATCAACACTGTCTTTGCCTTTTTCATATAGTATACCCTATCCTTAAATGAATGAAAAGCAGGCTTTTCATTCATTTATCTCCATCAGTTCCTGAGGTTTGCAACACAACACCTGCGAAAGTTTAATAACATACTCCGCCTGCGCTTTGTTAATGTCTTTCCTCCGTTGTTCATACTGCTGAATCGTCTTGACGGGAATCCCTGTTTCCTCCGCAAGCTGGCTCTGACTGAGTCTGGCTCTTTTCCGTAACAACTTCAGATAACTTTCTACCCTGTTCTGCTGAGCAATCTCTCTTAATTTTTGCACTCCCTGCGTAATATCCATCTCATGATATGGATGATATAAATCACGAATTTTCTCAACTGGGACTTCTTTTTGTATCACCGCAAAAGGTTTTCCCACTCATCCATTGATAATATGCCAACAACCATCCGGTCAATATTCCGGGCTTTTTTCAAAATAATATCCCGGCGCAACAATTTCGTCATCCGGCACATCCATCACACGAATGGCCAGCTCTGCCCTGACATTCCCGCAATTACAAATGGGTCTCCTTTTGAAAAAACGCTCACTGTATGAAGATTCTGTAAAAAGCTGATAATACTCGTTCAACTCATATCCACAATCATATACGGCATAATTAAGCATCTCGCCCAGTACACGCTGTGCAATTCTTAAATATACTTTATCGTAAGAATAAATCATCGCTTTTCATCTCCTCGTCAATGATTCTGGAAATATACAATTCCCCCTGTGATAGGTTTCCTTTTCCATGTCCTTATATCCGTTTCTGGCATTCCGGTTCCTACTGTGCAATCATTAAATATATTTTATTGTGAGAATAAACTATCTCTTTTAATTATCCAGTTTTTCCCATACCATTTTATGCGTTCCCTTTATCATAGCCCCATTTCCCGTGTTATAAATAACGGTTCCGGTTACATTTTCGATCCGACGTTCAATCCATTTTCTATATATATCCAGATTTTTACTTGTATATATTTCTGTTCCCATACAACTCTTTACTTTTCGAAGTCCCTCTCTGCTGGTAATTTTTTTCTTCCAACGCCTTTTGCATGTGAGCTTCCATCTGTATATGCTAAATCTACTCCAACAAATATAATATTTTCTGCTCCAAATTTAAGAGCTATATCCAATGCTGTCGTAGTAACAGATCCTCCTGTTTCAAAAAGTCTCTGCATTTAACGATTCTGCCATCTCCTCTGCCGGTTGATACCCCTTCTGATATGCGACATAAAGATCCCCTTTATACGCGTTAATAACAGATGCTGATGCGGTAGAAAGCAATATTAATGGTATATTTTCAGTATCCAAACCCTCTATCTGCTTATACATATGTGGTTGCGGATCTGTTATTATAATTGCATCAGGTCTTATTCCTTCTTGCAAAAGTAACTTCGTTATATGCCCCGTTGCAAAATAATCACTTTGTTACGGTACTTTTTTCATCATCTCAATTTGCCCGTTCACAGATATCCAGCACCAACAATTACCACATTTTTCTTTGAAAATAACGGCTTTAAAACACCACATTCCGGTAAATGCATCTTAGAAAGTTTAGAAAAATTAGAATCTAAGAATGTTTTCTGCTCTCTCATACTACTTATAATCATAAAAAAGTCCTCCAGCAACTGCCGGATTTTTTCATCATCAACCGCCTGTACCGTCGGATAATGTACCAATAATTCATATGGCTGCTGTAAATATCCTGTCTGCTTCATTAACTCTGCAATATCCGGATGATAAACAATCTCAAGCTGTCGCGATTGTAAGTATTTTGTCCAATTCTGATATTTCATACTAAGCTTAATCAGATTTATTTCGCTTTCGAAAACAATCACATAGCTTTCCGGAAATCTATTTAATAACTCCATAATATGATAACCAAGACCTAACCCTATCACAATATATTTTTCACATGCAGATACTTCATTCGCCAATATTTTTTGCTTCCGTTTCCGGATTCACTGTACTGTGCATAAAAAAAATCATATTGTCCTCTTCTGACATGTAATGTTGGCTGACCATTAATTGCCAAAGTCATTTCATATTTATTATAAAAAAGATCTCTATTATTCGTTTCATTCTCCTGCAGCCGCAAATATAACTTTCTATCCGTCTGTTCTAATATGGTCATATTTTCTTCCAGATAGTCTTGCAATTGAACTTCTGCGTTCTCCTGCAACCATATTTGCAATTTTTGCAAAAAGCGGAAGCATATCTCCTTCCAAAATATCTGCCTGCAATATATAATCCTGATTACTTTGTGCCTGCAACAATGGCGGTAAGATCTGCTGTAATTCTACTGCCATTGCTTTGCAATCTTCCTGAGAAAAGATAAACTCTGCCACATCATTCATATTTTTTTAATAATTGACTCAGCTTTGACGTACCAACAAAAAAGCTTTGCTGTCGAAAGCTTTGAACAACCTCATAAATTAATAAAAGGTTCTGTTGATTAATTTCAAATATATGTTTTTTCATTCCATCCCCTTTTTTCTTGTTTATATTCTTATTTTCAGCTATAATCTGTTTAAATGCAAGTGATTGGAGTACATATTATGAAAATATTATTATTAGAATGGAAAAGTTACTGTGTACCAGATATAATAGAAGCTTTTTCAGAAGCTGGACATGATGTCACAACCAGAACATGTCAAGAAATGACTGAACGAAATAATCCAAAATTTGAACAAATATTACATAAAGAATTAGAACAACATCATTATGATATTGTTTTTTACTTTTAAATTTTTTTTTCCAATTGTATCCCAAAGCTGTACCCATGAAAAAGTACTCTATATTTCATGGGTATATGACAATCCACTTGTCACCTTATATTCCTGCACTGTGATCAATCCCTATAACCGAATTTTTCTTTTTTGATTACCATACCTATGAATATTTTCACACCCAGGGAATTACAACCGTCTTTTACTTACCTCTCTGTGCAAATACCAATCGTTTATGTAAAGAATCTGTCAATACAGTTGTTCCGCATGACATCTCCTTTGTCGGTTCCTTATATACAGAACCTAAACAACGCTTATACGATAAGCTTTCCAAAATTGATAATTATTCAAAAGGATATCTTGACGCACTAACAATGATTCAAGCTCACATTGATGGAGATTTCTTTTTTAGAAAAAGCGTTGACTGATTCTCTTTTAAGTGCAATGCAAAAGTATGCCCAGTTACTCCTAACCGAGATGGTGCCGAAACACCTGCATATATTTATGCGCAATATTTTTTGGAAGACGCGCAACAGCAATTGCCCGCACAGATATACTCAATCAGCTTTCTAAAAATAACGACGTTGTAGTTTATACGCATGAAAATTGCCATGATATTCTTCCAAACGCTATTTATGGCGGAAAAATTGATTACTATGATACCATGCCATCCGTATTTCACAACAGTAAAATCAATTTGAATATCACCTTAAAAACAATACAGACCGGCATTCCTTTGCGCGCATGGGATATTCTTGGATGTGGTGGATTTTTACTTTCCAATTTTCAACAGGAATTATGTGAATATTTCATTCCCGGAGAAGATTTTATTTATTATGAATCTATTGATGATGCCACAGAAAAGGCAGCCTATTTTCTTACTCACGAAAATGAACGAAAAGAAATTGCTCACAATGCATTTGAGAAAATAGCTGCCCTCATACCTTTCATCACAGAGTTCAAACAATGTTTGACCTTTTATGAAAATTATATTGTATCACTTTTAACATTCACAGATTTGTTTAACTGTTGTAATTACATACTCCTGTTCTTCCTCTTTAAGAGTTGGATAAAGCGGAAGACTTAAAATATGGGAATAAATTTCTTCTGCATTTTTACAATGAACCTCTTTATACCCATGCTCCTGATAATATGGATGCATATAAACTGGAATATAATGTACATTCACAGCAATTCCTTTCTTCCGCAACTGTTCAAACACCTTTCTTCTGTCATAATTTTTAACTTGAATGATATATAAATGCCATCCACTCTCTGTATCTGGCAGTTGGTATGGTGTAACAATATTCTCACAGTCCGCAAATGCTTTATTATATCTCGAAACAATTTCTTTACGTCGTTTAAGAAATCTATCCAGTTTTTTCATTTGACTACATCCCAATGCACACTGAATATCTGTAATTCGATAATTAAAACCAAGATCCAATTGTTGATAAAACCATGCACCATCATTTCGAGTCATAAGGTTTTCATCTCGTGTTATTCCATGGCTTCGAAACAGCATTAGTTTTTGGTAAAATCCTTCATTGTCCGTAACGATCATACCACCCCTCACCCGTCGTAATTGGTTTAACCGGGTGAAAACTGAACGTTGTCATATCAGATAATGAGCCTACCTTTTTCCCCTTATATTCAGATCCCAGAGCGTGTGCCCCATCCTCTATCACAAGCAGATTGTGTTTTCTTGCAATTTTATGAATTGCATCCATATCACATGGTTGTCCAGCCAGATGTACCGCAATAATTGCCTTTGTGTTTGAAGTAATTTTTCTTTCGATATCTGCCGGATCAATATTATAAGTTTTCGGATCAACATCAGCAAATACCGGTGTTCCTCCGCAATAAAGCACACAATTTGCCGATGCAGCAAACGTAAGCGGCGTTGTAATTACTTCATCTCCCTTTCCAATTCCTGCTGCAAAACATGCTGCATGCAATGCAGATGTTCCATTAGAAATGGCAACTGCATATTTTACACCCACATAGTCAGCAACCATTCCTTCAAATTCCGCAATTTTTATCCTGTTGTAAGATAATCCGATTTTAAAACCTCTACAACTGCCTGTATGTCATCTTCTTCAATTGTTTGTCTTCCATATGGTATCATATTTTATCTCCTATTATTTTAATTTTATGTTGCCCAAAGATTCTGTTTTCTCCTTTTTCTTTAACAATACATATCCTTCAAACAATTTTATATCTTCCTTAGTAGTAATTTTTATATTTGTTTGATTTCCGTAAGACTGATAAACAGTATCCCCCAAAGCGTACATTAAACTTGTTGTATGTGGCTCTATCTTCGTAAGCAATCCATTGTTTTCAGCTCTTTCATAAATATCGACCAAATAACCATATCTAAATGATTGAGGACAACAAATTTGCACTTGTTTATCTCTGTCAATCCATTGTTTACTTTTTTCCATTTCCATCATTTGACCCCATGAGTTGAAAACAAGGTGTACATGAAACCGACATTCCATATTTTTTGCACTTTTCTATCCCATCTTGTATAATATGTTGACTTGAAAATGGTGCTGCCCCATAATGTATCATCACAATATCATCCATATTTAATTTGTCCTTTAGATATTTCATTCCATTGATTACAGATTCCTGGAAAGTTTTTCCCCCCCTGTGTAATCCATCTTACTTTTGACAAATCATATTTTTTATCATCTTTTTTTAAATAATCGATCCAATCCTCATGACAAACAATTTCTATGGCTTCCACTTGCGAATTTTTCTGATAAATTTCAATTGTATATGCCAATATAGGTTTTCCAAATACTTCTATAAACTGCTTCGGGCATTCAGCTCCTACTCGTGAGCCAACACCCCTGCCAATATCATTGCTGTAACCATGCCTACATTCCTTTAAATTTAAATAATTTTATAACTCTCTAAAGCAACATCAATATGTTTTATCAAATTCCTATATGCAGGTAAAAAGAAAAAACTATCATCATCACCAACACTTCCTTTATATAACCCCCAACAAAACCAATAAAACGCCGAAACTGGAATAAAACCATAATAAAACCTATGCTCATCTTCTGTAAGTGTTCTTCCTACATATGCCTTTAAATATCGTTCTATTTGTTCTTCTGACCAGTCATACCTACACAAAAATACATCCGATATCATTTGCATCATAATTAAGTCCCGCATACTCCCAATCTATTAAGTATATCTCTCCATCATCATTATGCAAATAATTTGGAGCATATGTATCATTGTGACACAAAACCAATTGATATCCTAATCTTCGTGCATCTCTCTTTATCTCAGAATATAAGTTTTCAACCTTTGTAATTATTTCATGAAATTCCGAAATAAATTTCCCTTTGTCAATGATGCAATTTGCATCAACTTTTTTCCCTCTATTATATTATCAAAAATCTTTATAGAAGAATCCGTTTTCAGTTGATGCAACTTATGTAAATATTCCATCGCCATTTCTAATTGCTTGTCAGATTTTTCAAAATCGCAATACTCAGCATTTCTAACATAATGAGATATTTTCCATCCAGATATATCCATATATATTACTGATTTATCTATCCCAATTTTATATGCAGCTTTTTTGTGCAAAAAAGTTCTGTTTGTCGATCTATAAGATTTCCTGCAGTCCCCCCCGGATGCCGGTATACATATCCATTTCCATTCACTTTAAACCCCAACGAAACACTTCATAATCACGCATTAATTACCTTAATATCATTAATATCATTTGGCTCACACCTTAAAGTAGTACATATGTTTGATATAATATCAGAATCAACATTAAGTAAAAATTCCGAATCAAACTGTCTTAAATCCTCGATCCCCTCGAATTCAAGAATACTTTGATTATCAAATTCTTTTTACATACAAAGTCATTTGCTTTTAAATGCTTTTGCATAAAATTCCTCCCAAAACATATCTGCTACTCTGAAAGTGTCAATTTCCTGTTCCATACATTTTTAAACTTAGCAGAAAATGTAGCATTAAAATAGGCATGACCAACCATTGCCATCTGATCCACTCCGCCAATCGATACATCTGTTATAACCATTGCATCTGAATAATTTACACCAAACTCCCGAAATTTACCCTTACAATAAGTGCATGCTCTATATGACAATCCTTGCGGATTCTCATCCATGAATGGATTTTCCACAAAATAATGATCTGCACAACATATATATGTATCAGCAAGATATTCTCGTGCAACATATAATGAATAAAGGTTACCTTTTTCTGCAAACGCGTTATTTACAATTAATCTTACCCCATATTTTTCTTCTAAATAGAAAAATTTTTCTTTCATATATCCAACTACGATATAGATTTCTTCTACACCAGCTTCATGTAACTGCCTAATCTGACGTTCTATAAGAATTTCACCTTTTACACAAAATATTCCTTTTTGGTTTCTCATATGTAAATGGGGCAAAATTTGAAGATTTACCCGCTGCTAAAATAATAGCATTTCTTTTCATGTCAATTCTCCCTTAAACCCAATAGCCTACCCATATATGCGAACTAACTCTTTTGTCCTCCGGTGGATACTCCATATAATTTCCATAAATTGACTTTAAATACAAATCGTATTCACCTTATCCATTAAATGTTTTTTCCTCAAACCGAAGCGAAATACAGTTTTTGAAAATATAACTTTCTAAAATCTCTGTCACCGTATGTCCAAATATATTCCCCGCAGTATTTTTTCGAAAGATATTGATCATCTAACTGTTTTGTCCAAAACTGTTCTATCCTATCTTGTATTTCTTTTGGTGTTTTTCTAGTTGAAATCATATTTTTAATATGTCTTTGTTCCTCTATCGCACAGTCCATTTTTTCTTTCGCCTGCTCTAATTCATCTCCAAGCGCTACCAATGGAAAAATATCTATACTTATTCCACTTTTTATCAAAAGTGGAAAATCTACAATATTTAAAACTGTCCGTTTATCTATAATCCGTGGGTAAAAATAAAAATATCCTTCACTTTTGCAGGCATTGCCATCTCATATTTTGGGTCATTTTGTAATATATTGTATAGAAGATAAATGTCTTTTATTGGCATATAAATATCTATATCATCATCCCACGGTATGAACCCTCTATGCCTTACTGCCCCCAAAAGAGTTCCATACGCAAGGTAATATCTTAATCCATTTTTTTCACAAATCTCTTTGATATAATCTAAAACATCTATTTGAATTTTTTTTGATTCTTCTTCCGTAACTTCTTTTTAAATTATATAAGCCGTACTGTTTTATCATTTCCTGTGGATTAAAAAACGAATAATGTGACTTTCCCTATTATACCCAAGTTTTTCAACCTGTTTTGACATTTCATCAAAGTATGGAGTCCCAATGAAAATCAGAATATTTTCGTCGTACGGTTGTAACAGTTCTTGTGGCTTATATACGGATACATTTTCCATAAGCATCTTTCTTGTTGATGTATTATTATCAATAACTGCATAGGTTGAAATTCCTTTTTGGGAGAGAATATTTATTGCTACATTCGTGACTTCTGTAATTCCAAAAAACTATTTTGGAATTTCTAATCTTTTCCGTATTTTTTCTATAACATCTTTTAAATTTTTTTCTACAATATCCAGAAAACCCACTGAAAAATTTCTACTTTTCACCAGATTT
>VOFG01001589.1_pt1 | contig 19676 bp, 34 predicted proteins | sample 5384171 | NCBI WGS metagenome assembly VOFG01 (sample SAMN12384726, study PRJNA508395) | human gut metagenome | isolation source: healthy gut F | host: Homo sapiens
GTCAGATACCCCTGTGATAAAATCTAATATTTATATCTGCAAATGGGACATATACAAGTTGTCCCATTTCAACAAATGGATTGCAAAAGATTTAACGACTTTTGCCCTACACGGTAACTATTTTCACTCATTGTAGATAATACAACGCTACTACGGTTGTTGTTAAACACAAGTTCACCCTGTTGCCCTGAAGAAAACATTGGGCAAAGGGATTGTTTTTCAACGGGTTTCTTTTCCAAATTTTGATATATTCTGCAAGAAATTCATTCCATGAAGTTGCTCCAGATAAATCTTATCAGTTTGGACAAAGAGAGCTTGGTGTTCAATACAGCATATAACATTGGCTCATTTACCAACGTGGTAAAATACAATTCCCATAGAGCAGGGGAGGGCTTTGAATGGATGCTTCATATTGACTGGATACATAATGTAACCCAATGTTACAATTTCCACGATAAACCTCATCTGGAACCTGCCCGTTTGGCATTTCAATAAGATTTCCCACAAATTTTTTTTGAGGAACCGCTTCTTAAAAACTGCTGAAACAAGTTCATCATTGTAAATGATGGCATACTGCTTATGTTTAGCTCTTGGGAAAGCATTCATATTGCTTGTGTAAAAGATTCTGCCTGTTGTTAAGCTGAATAATTTCCTTTGAGATATTCAAAAATTCTTTTCCAGCATCTGTAAGAGAAATCCCTTTGTTGCTGCTTCCTTGAAGAGATACTCCCAACTGCTGCTCTATTTTCTTGAGAGTCTGGCTGAGATAAAGGTTGAGATATGTACTATAGATTTTCTGCTGCACGATTAAGTGATTTGTCTGGCATACTTCCTTCATATAGTAAAAATATTCCATTTTAAGCATAATTTCTCTCTCTTTCTCCAGAAGTGGCGTGATTTTGTGCTAATATCAATATTATACTACTTTTATTATAACGTATATATTATAACACGATATTGTAAATAAATTATTGAACATTTTTATATAAAGAATATAATTATGTCATCCAAACATATGATTAGTGCACAAAGTCGTTTGAATTTGGAAAACGTTAATTTTGCAAGAATAATTGTTTTTACGGCAGAATTGCGAAGTAGTCATGCGTTAAAAATTATATTATTTATTGAGGTGCGGTTATGGAACATGTATTGTTTGCGGTTGCTATCTTTATTGCCAATATCATTCAGGGATTGACAGGATTTGGAGGGTTCTCTTCTGGCAATGCCCCCTTCAATCAACATTCTTGGTTTAATCCCCGGTAAAGGTTGCAGTAAAACACGTTTGGTTTGGTCAGTTCTGTCATTCTTTTTTTGTTAAAAATTTCCGGAAGCTAGAATGGAAGGAAGCCGTTAAAATTATTATTTTGATGGGGCTGGGTCTCGGGCACCGGAATTGCTTTGACAAATATTGTTGAGGGCAATATTTTACTCAATATTTACGCTGTTTTTATTATCTTGGTTGCATTGAAGGAGATGTTCTACAAAGGGGCTTTGGATTTTAAATGAAATTGGACTGATCATTATTCTTTTCGTGGCAGGTCTTTTCAGGGACTCTTTGTTTCCGGAGGTCCTCTGCTTATCATTTATGTATCCAAGAAAATCAAAGATACCAATGCGCATCGTGGAACTCTTGGATTAATTTGGATTTTTATGAACGCTTCCATGATGATCCAGCAAATTTCTAGTGGACTGTTTACTACTTCCAATATTACTAATATTTTGATTGGTCTACCTGCGGTATTCTGGGCGTATGGATTGGCGGAAAACTAGCTCAGAAACTGGATCGACAGAAGTTCCTGCGAATCGTATATATTCTGCTGATTATCTCTGCATTGACCCTTATACTGTAAAATGACTGAATGTGGGAGGATTTCAATATGAGTATTTGTTTTAGTGAAAAAAAAAGAAGGTATTGTGGCCATTGCTGGGCACGTAGGGTGTGGTCACTGCCACAGTTTGAATAATCAGGTTCAGGATGACTCTTCGGGATTATCTACAGTTCTGGAAATTTTAAAAGAAGCATCGGGAATTTCTATGGAATTAGAGGATATTCTTTTGATGGAAATTGGATTACGGCTGTTATGAAGAACGGTGGCATTGGAAAAGGGAAATGCGCGGCGAGACATTACCCAGAAAAAAAGATGATCCGGAAACTCATTGGAAAAGGTTATCAATACACATACGTTGGTGCTGGATGTTTTCGGACGTTTTTACGGACAAGGTGTCTCGAAACGCCGGTTGCATTGCAGACTGCTTTGGCAAATGCAGCTGTAAATGGGTTTGTTGTCAATTTCTCTCAAAATTTTGTTCACTGTGTTGAGGATGTTGGCGATAATATCGGTCAGATTGCTGGTACAGTTGTAAATATTGATGGTATCGACGTATCTATTCTTGCCACAGTAAATGCGTCAAAGGGGGGACTTGGTCCTCTGGAGGATCTTGAGGGAAATTCAACTTGTGGTGCAAAAAGGGAAAGTTATTCGTTCCTTGGCATGGATCATTTGCCGACTTTGGTTGTCGAAGCTATGATTTATTCTAGTTTTCCGATGGCTTAACGGAAAATACCTATTTTGTTCGGGCAGATGAAGAAGACGATAATCCATATGTAGCCAGAGCATTTATGGAGGCAGGAAAAAAGCTGGGGCTTCCAGTATATTATAGGAAAGGCGGAATGAAACGTGGACCCGGAGGGCTGCGTAAAAATACGCAAATGGTTGCTGATAAAATAGTCCAGCTTGGTAAGGCGCTTCATGATGCAGAAACAAGTTTTGAGAAAATATCGATTATTGGAGACTTAGCGCTGACTGTTAGTCAAGATTGCGGCGGTGTCAGTTTTATGAGTAACGAACTCCACGAGCAAATCGGTGGAGCAGGTATGATTCCAAGAACAGCTGCTGTTATTAATTTGGTGACTTGTGATATGTACCATGCAGAGAATCCCATCCCTTATATGACCGAAGAAACTGTTAAGCAATATGTTGCTTTGACTATCGAGACAATGAAAATTCTCGGAGCATCTGTAGAAGAAGCAACTCGGCATATTACTGGCTAACATATCGAAACGTTAAATTTTCTCACATAAACAAAGCAAGGGTATCACTTCATAGCTGAAAGTCAGTTATAAAGTGATACCCTTTTGGTACTGTTCACCCCAGGCCCACATAGCGTCCAGGATAGGTTTTAAACTGTAGCCTAATTCTGTTAAAGGCTCCGAGAGTACATTCTATTAAATGGAGGTATTTATCATGAAGAAAGTATTAGAATTGTTTACCTTTTCCTTACGATTCATGTTAAAACCATTTCTAATGGGGTTCTTTGCTTTTTAAAAAGGCCCCATTTTATGTTATAGTAGGAATTAAATAATAATGCCAAAATTGTCCAACGACAGTTTTGCAAAAGAAAGGACGATGAACATGATCCGTTTTAAAAAGCAACTGCACTTCTCCTTTCCCGCACTTCTTGTTTCTTCCTGCATGGCACCATGCGCCTTTGCGGCAAGCAAAAAGAAAGTGGGAAAGATCAACCTGACCATTGATACTGACATCCGCTCAGGAAGCAGCGGAGGCGAGGTTGAAGTAACTGCCACCGGTGACAACACCAACTATTACTACCTTGATTCTGTAGAAGTTACCAATGATGAAGGGGAAGACTGGAGCAAATCCAATCCACCGGAAGCTGAGATCCTCATTGGGCTGGAAGACGAAGATGAATATACCTTCTCCGGAACCAGTTCCAGCAACTTCAAGCTCACACTTGCAAACTCCATTAAGTCCCGTTATGATAAAGTAGAGTATGTCAGTGCAAGTAAAAAAGACGGCGGTGCTACCATTGCACTGCGTGTCCGCACTGGTATTTGATAAAGATGCAGATATGAGCACTGCTCCTGCCAGGCAGTGCACTGTGGTTCACCTACTCTCCCGGTATGGCAACCTGGACCGAGGTACCTTCTGCCAAATATTACCAGCTGCAGTTATATAAGGACGGTTCCTGGTAACACCTCCAGATGGCTCCAGTTCCACCGTTTCCGTATATGGAACTTACTATGATTTCTCCAACTGGGTGACCGACGGTTCCAGCTATACATTTAAAGTACGTTCCGTAAAAGCCAGCAACAATGCAAAGAGCAAATGGGTGACTTCCTTTGCCTGGACTCCTGGCTCCACTTCCGGCGGCAGCAATACCGTTACCGAAGGCTGGAAGAATGCTGCTGACAATGTACGCTGGTGGTATCAGAACGCTGATGGTTCTATCCGGCATCCCAGTGGAAAGAGATCAACGGAAAATGGTACTATTTCGATGCAGAAGGCTATATGGCTACCGGCTGGATCAAGGTCGGAGGCTTAGATTACTGCCTGGCTCCTGACGGTGCTCTGTATGTAAATTGCACCACACCAGATGGCTACAATGTAAATGCAGACGGTGTATGGGTCAGTAAATAGACATATGACCTGCCAGTACATTGTTTCGTAAATAACTGTGCTGATCCGTCACCACAAATAAATGTCAGTTGCTGCGTGCAGCTGACACTCCAAATATCATACACAGCAATATAAAAAGCCCGCCGGTTTTGTGATGATATCACTTCCCGGCGGGCTCTGTTTATCTGTTTTTTAACGTTTATCCCTATTATACAGCTTGTTATCCTGCTTGTTTACTTATTCTTTCTCGCTTCTTCAATGGCTTTCAGATCGCCCCTTATTATCAAACCACTCTTTGGTAACAGATCTTAAAACCTTTCCTAACAAAATCAGCGCAGGTACATTTAACAGAAGTACGATACCATTTCCAAAGTCTGCAAACATAAATGCCTTTGAGATATTTGCAAAGCTTCCGTAAATAACTGCCACAATGATCGATGCACGGAATCCACGTCCGATCGGGCGGCTGTCAAACATAGCCACAGACTGTACCAGAACGCCCTGAAGGTCAGAGATCGGTGAACTCAGTCAAACATAACCAGACAGATAACACAGCCTATGCGGCCTACTTCTCCTAAAACACTTCCCAGTGCAGATGCTGCAGAGTTGCACCGCCTGCTCCACTCTGCCATACACCTGAGAAAAGAATAGCAAAACCAGTCATGGAGCTGATGATGATAGTATCAATAAAGGTTTCAACAATAGCCCACATACCCTGCTGGGCCGGATGGTCGATAGCTTCTGCCTGTGCCTGTAAGGATGCAGATAAGCCAAGACCTGCGTCATTGGAGAACACGCCTCTTGCAAGTCCGTTTCTTACTGCTGTTGCAAAAGCTGCTCCTGCAGAAACCGCCAACTGCTGCTGTACCGGTAAAAGCACCCTTGAAAATAGCACCCAGAACTGTTCCGATATTTCCAACATTTGCAATAACGATAATAAGAGTTGCTGCAAGATACATAATACTCATTAACGGAACCAGCCAGTCAGAGATAGCAACAAGACCTTTCATTCCGCCAAAAGAACAACTGCCATAAAATAACCATGATGATACAGGAAACAAAATTAGGTACATTTAAAGATGCCAGGTTGGAACTGATAAGCTGAACCATGTACCAGACAGATCGTACACAGACAGACAAGCATCATAATACCAAATGCTACTGCCAGCGGCATACAATGTAAACCATCTCTCATGTACATAAAAGGTCCGCCACGGTAACTGCCATCTGCTTCACGGTGTCTGTACTTGATCGACATAGTTACTTCTGAATATTTAATAGCCATAGCAAGGAAACCACAAACCCACATCCAGAATAATGCGCCAGGTCCGCCGGTGGCGATGGCAACGCCTACACCAACGATATTACCGGTACCTACTGTGGCTCCTAAAGCTGCTGTCAATGCTGGACAGGAGAAATACCTGCTGCTTTTTCTGCCTCTGTAATTCTTTGTCAAATAATGTGCCAACCGTATTTTTCAGGATAAATCCAATTTTCGTAAACTGGATCCCTGGATGCGAAGCGTTAATATAAAACCACCAGTTACCAGCAGGATCGGGATCGGAATTCCCCATAACCAATCCGTAAACGCACTGATCGAACCATATATTGACATCGTAACCCTCCTTATTTTAGCAATGTCCTCTGTTTCTCCCGACTTCCTATTCTGTTAATTTTCTTAAAATATTTTCAAATCCCTTGCAGGCTTTTTCAAGCTGTTCGATCTCTATATATTCATCACGCACATGTGCCAGTGATTCCAGAGATGGACCATATCCGATCGTTGGGATTCCTGCTTCTCCGCAGAAGTGGCTTCCGTTGGTACAGAATGAAAAATGAGAAATCTTTGTATCAATACCTGCTTCCTTCAGGCCTTCAACTGCCTTCTGTACAAAATCGCTGTTTTCATCAATAAGCCATGCAGGGAAGTATCTCTTTGCAGAATCTTTCACCGGTCCAGCATTCTTCTTCAGCTTCTGCAAGATAAGTTCTTGCCTTTAAACCAGGTACTTTCTCCTGTGCACGTTTGATAGCATCTTCTACCTGTCCTAAAACTACCTTCTCATCTTCACCAACTAATGTGCGGCGGTCAAAGGTTGCACGACATAAAGAAGGAACTACAGATGCACCCGGATATGGATAGGAAATAATATCTGTCAGCTCTAAGATACCTTTTCCAAGGATCGGATGCTCATTAGGAACGATCTTTGCGGATCTCTTCGATCAGCGCATTCATCATATAAACAGCATTTACACCCTTTTCCGGATTAGAGGAATGGCAGCTTACACCTTCTGTCTCTACCACTACTTCTGCGCGCCCTCTCTGTCCGATCTTTACAGTAGATGTAGTTGCTTCACCTATGATAACATAATCCGGCTTTAAAATTTTGCTGATCTCCCGGCTGGATACACCCTCAAAACACTCTTCGTGAACAGTTCGGATACACAGATATTACCTGCAAAATCTTTTCCTGTACTTTCCGCAAGGCGGGCAGCTGCACAGATTATAGCTGTAACGCTTCCCTTCATGTCAGAAGTACCACGTCCATAAATCTTTCCATCTGTAATCTCTGCGCCCCATGGTGCATGGCTCCACTGGTCTTCATCAATTACGTCTACGTTATCAATGTGACCGTCCATTAAAATAGTTTTTCTGGACGTTTTCCATGGATCACACCGTAAACGCTTCCGTAGCGGTCGATGTTCACTTCATCAAATCCAAGCTCCTCCATCTTGCCTTTCAGAAATTTTGACACCTTTTCTTCGTGTCCTGACGGGCTGGGGATACGGATCACATCCTGACAAAGTTTTACCAGTTCCTCGTTGCTGATCGTATTTCTTACCTCCTGCATTTATATTTATTTTTACTTTCTATTTTATCTGCAATATTCGATATGCGATATATTGCACTTTTATTTATACATTACTTTGATGTGTTTTGCAAGTGTATTGTGTGTTTTTGTTACTTTTGTAGAATTTTTGTGCTTTTATTGGTGTTTTTGACATAAAAAGGCGCAAAAAAAGCGATCGTTTCCATAATTTAGGAAACTGATCGTTATATTTTTTAATTTGCATGTTTTTTAAATCTGCATCTTTCTGGCAATATCAGGGGAATACTCCATAGAAAGCAGCCAGTGCTCACGCATAATCTCTTTGGCCTTGGCTTTGTTTCGTTCCACAAGAGCCTGTAATATTTTTCATGATGCCCCACTGAGCGGATGGGATTTACATTTTCATGAAAATAGTGATATCTTATCCTGCTGATATGCAACTGCAGTATTCTTGAAAAATCTTCAACATATTCATTGTCAGCCGCTTTTACAATGATCTCATGAAACTTTGTATCCCCTGAAAGCAGCTGTTCCACAGCTCCGTCCGCGCAAGCTGTGGCAAATTGATCATAACAGTCTTTTAAAGCCTGCAGCTGTTCCTCACTGATCCGTTCACACGCTTCCTCTGCTGCAAATGCCTGGATCTCTGCCAGAAGCCGGTAACATTTTTCTGTATCTTCAATTTCAATATTGGCAACTATCGTCCCTCTACTTGGGGATCGCCTTTACCAGCTTCTGTCTTTCTAACATCTGGATGGCTTCTCTTACAGGGGTGCGGCTAACATCAAAATATTGGGCCAGCTCTGAATCAGGATCTTTTCCCGGATTTAAGGACTCCGGTAATGATCCATTCGCACACAACATTATAAATCCTGTCTTTTACACTGAGAGTCTGGATACTCTCAGTTTTCGATGGTATAGGCATAAATTTCCCACTCTTTCTGTATATTTCATAATGATTCCCCATACCATCATTATAATTATTTTTTCACAATATGCAATGATTTACTACTACAATACCAATCTTGCTGCTCCATAAATACCTGCGTCATTTCCCAGTGTTGCTAACCCCAGTTTACCCTTATTCTTGGAGATCGGGGTGAAATAGTCATAATCTTTCTGGACCATATCAATAAGGAACTGTCCTGCCTTTGATACACCGCCGCCGATAACAAAAATTTCCGGGTCTACAGTAAGAGCTACCTGTGCCAGTGCCAGACCTAAATAGTGGCTGACGGTCTTCATTACCTCCAATGCCATCTCATCTCCTGCTTTTGCGGCATCTAACACGTTCTTTGCGCTTACATTATCACCGAACTGGCGAAGCATGGACTGCTTATCAGATTTTGCCATGGTCCTTCTTGCTTCTCTTGCAATACCGGTCGCAGAGCTTACCTGCTCTAAGCAGCCTACACCGCCGCAGTTGCAGTGTTCCCACTCATCATCACGCACATGAATATGGCCAATCTCTCCCCCAAGCCCATGTTTTCCTGCAATGATCTTCTGGTCAATGATAACACCACCGCCAACTCCGGTCCCTAAAGTGACCATGACCAGGTCAGAATAGCCTTTTCCGCCTCCCTGCCACATTTCACCAAGAGCTGCCACGTTAGCATCATTTCCACTCTTTACATGAATGCCGTCTAAGAGACTGCTTAACTTTTTCTGCGGGTTCAGATCCCGCCAGCCAAGATTTACACATACTTCCACATATCCGTCAGGCATAACAGGTCCTGGAACACCCATTCCTGCGCCTGTAATATCCTTCTTCAGGTCCAGTCCCATTTCATCCAGTTTTTACGGATAGACGCTGCCACATCCGGCAGGATATTCACTCCGCCGTCTTCCTTACGGGTCTTTACCTCCCACTTGTCCAAAAGCTCTCCTGTAGTCTCAAAAAGACCGATCTTTACACTGGTTCCCCCTATATCAACACCGATGCACTTCATCCCCATAGTATATATCCTCTCTTTCCTGGTTTTATTATTATATAACTGGTTTATTATTGTATGGCTGATTTACTATTTATTGTACGACTGATTTACTATTGTATGACTACCTTACTTCAGCCGTATCTCCTCCATTTTCTGGTTTCCCATTACAAGAATAGTTCCGGGGAAACGGCCGGCAAGAACTTTATTTACAGTAAAATCAAAGGTTCCGCTGAATTTCCGAGTTCCCGCCATGTTGTAAATACAACAGGAATTATCATTATACAGCATTACCAGATCACCCTCTATGTCAAACCCGGTATACTGATAACTGAAGGTAGTTTCAAATACAGCGCTTCCATCCGGCTTATAAATGCGCAGACAGTATGGGTCAGCACCCGACCCATTATCCGTTATAACACCGGCATACTGATCATTATAGCTGATGCTGCGTATATTTTCATCTAGCAATATCTGACTGGTGGATTCCGGAGAAGTTTCCACACGGGTAGAGAAAAACTGCAGTCCCTTATCAGTAAAGGCCACTGCATGGCTTTCATCCATAAACCGGACTCTTCCTGCCATGGCATCACTTAGATCCTCTGGAAGAAAAATGCCCACTACTCGTTTCGGGTCATTCTTTCCAAGGCCAAAATTGTAAAATACGATCTTATTTTTGATCATTCCCTGTTCCAGATACATAAACGAGGTGATCCACTGGGTTCCGCCTGGTGAAAGGCTTACATCCACCGGATAACCATCTCCAGAAAGAAGAGATTTCACATAAATATCCAGGGCACTTCCATCCTTTTTATACAGATAAATATAACTTGCCTTGGAATCCTCCTGTACAGAAGCTACCACTCCTTTTGCAGATACGGACAATGAAAGGACCGGCAGTGTAGTAGTAACCTGTCCCTGGCAGCCGCTGCGGTCACAAATATAAATAGAATTTCCCTGCTTATCTCCAATGGCTGCAAAATCACCATTTACAGTAACAAAAGGGGATTTCATCTCATAACTCTGCATCCAGATGGCTTTTCCTCTGCCATCTATATAAGAAGCTCCATCCTTGGTGTACTTGATCACACCGTCACCAAACTCCATATATCCACAGAAACTACCTTCCCCTGGATCGCTGCTTCCTGATTTTCCTCAGTCAGGCTCTTTTCCCACACCACCTGGAAATCATAGAAGGTATGATAGCGGTCATAATAATAAATACTAAAAGCAGCGCCGCCTAAAAGCACTGCTGCAATGATAAAGATCGTCATACGCTTTCTGACGGTCTTTTTTATGGGCATTGCGGATCGCCTGTTCGCTTTCCTGTTCATTCTGGTACATAGGAGGAACAATCTGGCGCCGCAGCTGCCTTTTTTATTTTCACGGTTCATTAAACTGGAATTATCCATCCTTGTCTCCTATGAAATGTTCTTTTATAGCAGTTGTATAATGTTCACATTCTCTTACACCCGCTTAAGTATACAACATTTCACAGGAAAAATCGACAACTAATCCATGCAAATAGCTCTGAATAGATCTGAATATCTCTGACTTTTTGGAACATTTCAGGAAGCAGCAGCTTCTGGCCCGCATAAATACTGTTTTCATCTGTCAGGGAATTAATACGGCAGATCTCTTCCAGCTTTCTGATATTATTGTACTCCTTAAAACAGATTCCATAAAGCGTCTCTCCTTCACCTACTATATATACTTTGTAAGATGGTGTGGAATTAGCAGGTTCTGCAAAAGCAGCAGTGGTTTGTGCAGATGCGCCATCTGTTGTTTCCGGTACAGATTCCTGACCGGAAACAGCCACCTTGGACTGCAGCATCTGTCCTGACCGGGCTGTATCTTCGTTTGTCCCGGAAACAGCATCTGTCTGCCCTGAAGCCATTGCATCTGCGGCACCAGCTTCACCTCCACTCTCTGAAGTGTCTGTTTCAGTTCCTGACAACCCATCATCCGGCACCATAGTCTCCGGCAATACCTCCATGGCTGATTCCCGGCTTTTTTTCTCCCCCTCACTTGGATATACACCGCCTCTTGCTTCCCGGATCACTGCCCCCGGGTCTGCTGATGCCACTACCTCTTCCATTTCATGAAGCTTTTTATAATTATTGAACATGGCAACACCTCCGGCCAGTACCATGACTGCCAGTACGCTGCAAAGGCCGGAAAAGGACATTTACCGTACTTTTCTGCTGTACAGCCGCCGTTCTGTGCTCGTCCATTTTTTGCGGAAATCACGGATCGCCCGGTCATCTGTCCTGCTTTCCTCCCGAAGGATATCCTTTCTGGCGATCATATAATCCTGCATCAGCTGGTTACGCTCATAATAAATGCTGTAGCCACGCAGCTGATAAAGCCATCTGTGGATGTGATGTAAACCGCTTCTTCCCCATCCAGACCGCTGTTTAAATACATCAGCTGGTTTTTTCCTGTAAAATACTGGCTGTGCTGCCGCCAGTAATTCAGCGGATTTAAGGTAATGCCTTCTCCTGCGCATAAAAACCAGCCCTGAACCGTTCTTCTTGGGAACATGGTCTCTACCTGTTGATATGCCCTTTTTCCAGGCTTCCTCTGTAAATACCACCTTTTCACCGTCCTGAGGCAGCAGTTCCATTTCCATGGCACCATCCACAAATACATACGGCATGTCCTCATGGATCTCCGGTTTCCAAGAAGCAGCCCACACGGAGATTCTGCCCATTTCCTGGTTTCAGCCGCTTTAAATATGTATTCACATAATCTTCCACATAAAGCCGCAATACTGTATCACGTTCCCCGATCTGCCGGATATTTTTCGGCAGTTTGGGATAAAGCTCATATAATTCGCCCATATTTAACACCCCTTTTGCTGTTCCTATATGTTCTCACATAAGAATAGCAAAAGAGGTGCTAAATTTTTGTCATATTATGGCTGTATTTTCCCAAAATCGTTCGACAAGGGCAATGCTTTCACATATACAGTCTGCCATTTTCATCACCATAGAAAGCCTCACACTCTGGAGCATCACACAGGATCATGATTGCCTGCACCGCCCACGATCCCGGTAATGGAAATATCCCCTACTTCTCCCAGTTCCTTGGAAACTCCCAGTCCCGGCTGCAGTGCCCCTTTTCCCAATGTTGCAAATCCAACGTGATCGGACTTCCTACGGATGCATCGATGGCCACTACCACATGATTTGGGAAATGGTTGTGTATATAGGCTGCATAAAGCTCTAAGTTCATGGCATGGACCGGCTTATCCAGAGTTCCGATCACAGCCGCCTTTTTTTCAGTCTGTATTTTTCGAAGCTTATGCCCCACCAGCGGACCCAGACTGTCCCCTGTAGAACGATCTGTACCGATACACAGAAATATTACCCCTGCTTTCTGTTTTTTCTACCATTTCCTCGGCGATCAGCTGGTTCAAATTCACCGCAAACCGCTCCGCCTCAAACTCCCCATTGTATCATAATAAGAAATATCGCCTCTTCGCTGCATACGAAAAGACTTCCACAATCTCATCGCCAAGTTCTCCACCCCGGTATCCGTTTCATGTTTGCCTGTTTTCTTATAACCTAACCAGTACATCGTTTCGTAAATAACTGTACTGATTCCGTTTTTATAGTATAGGCGACAGTGATGAGTTTTATTCAATATTCTCTCGTATTGATAAGATTTTCTCTTGGCAGATGTTTTCACCTGTGATAAATTCCGCTTTCTATTTCTGTTGCCACAACATTGTGTATTCTTTTTCACCAGTAGCTTCATCCAAACCTTCGCATTGAATAATGAACCCTTCTCTTTGGTAAAAAGAGATTGCTCTGGCATTCTTCTGGTATACGTTTAATTGTAACCTAACTTTTTTATCCTTAATATAGTCCAATAAAAGTTTACCTATACCATGTGACTGCATTTTTTCCGAGACAAAAATCCCTTCGATATATTCATCACTTAGTCCTACAAATCTGTGTATCATTTTATCCGCTTCATACACATAAACTTCGGCTTGTGACACCATTTCTTTCACTAATTCATAATTACTTTTCCAGTATTGATTGGAAATAAAATAATGTGCTTTCAGATTGGTCTTTAACCATATGTCAGCGACTCTATTTATATCTGTATTCTGCATCTTTCTGATCATAACAAATATTCTCAACTCCTTTTTGAAGTTCTGCATTCAGCTGCACTTTTGTCATTGCGCCAACTGCTAAAGGTTTTGAACCACAAAAGACACAGCAGAAAGCGTAAATTGCATTTCTGCTGTGTCTTCTATATTACATAGTATATTTTCTACATTACCTGTTTAATTAATCAAACAGCTTCTCTTTATAAACTCCTGCACTGATCAGACCTCTGATAGCATCTACAACTGCCTGCTTATCTTCCTTATAGGTAACACCAAACCACTTATCTGGTGTATCCAGAACACGGACTCTGGCTTTGCCTTCGTGTACTAACTGATCAATGATCTTTGGAAGGAGGTATTCTGCTTTGATATCACCCGGCTTTAAGTTATCTAAGAATTCAGGGAAGCCTTTTCCAGTTCGTTTAAGAAGCTGACCGGAAGTCCCCCATATTCATAGAAACCAGCTGCTCCGGCTGAACCTTTACAGGATTGCCTGCATCATCTGATGCGTGAAGCCCATCTTCCATCATGCGGATATTATAAGTCTCTGTTACTTTTTTCAGAATGCCATTTTCCTCTTCGCAGACACCTCTGGTAACAGCGCCGTTGTCGCTTAAGGTATTCTTTAAGATAAAACCGCCCATGCAGATGTCATAAACATCTCCGTCCTCTTTCATCTCATTTACCATATATTCATGGATCTTGCAGAAGCCTTTTTTCCGTAATAGTCATCTGCATTGATAACGAGGAATGGACAGTCGATCAGGCCCTTTACAGTAAGAACTGCCTGACCGGTTCCCCCACGGCTTGGTACGTCCTTCTGTCACTTCATATCCTTCTGGAAGAGCATCCAGCTCCTGGTATGCGTAGATGACCGGGATCTGTTTTTCGATCCTGTTTCCGATGATCTCCTTAAAATCCTTTTCCAGATCTTTACGGATAATAAATACTACTTTATTAAATCCTGCTTCAATAGCATCATGAATGGAATAATCCATGATGATCTCACCATTTGGGCCAACCGGTGCTAACTGCTTAATTCCGCCGCCAAAACGGCTGCCAATACCAGCTGCCATGATCACCAATGCAGTTTCTTTCATACTTTTTCTCCTTAAACCACGTATTTAATAAGACTTTTATAAAACCACAGAAATCCATGTTCTGCGCATTGGTTACACTATAGCACACTTTCTTTTAAAAGGCAAAACCAATACCCCATGAAAATCATTAAATAAGTCTTAAAAATACGGAAATCCTCAGCTAAACAGCACATTTTCAGCCAGAACAGACAACACCTTCTCCACTCTGCACACATCTTCATACGGAACATACTCATTTGGCTTGTGAGCCAGCTCCAGACTTCCCGGTCCATAAGACATGCAGTTGTGGTTCATCAAAGTCCCTGCGATTACTGCTGTATCTGTGTAACCGTTAAAAAGGAACCTACTACAGCTTCTTCTCCCGTTGTTTCCTTTACAGCTGCCTTTAAATTCGCCAAAAGCTCTGAATCATCATCTTTTTCTACATATGGTCTGTCTCCGGTAATAATATAACTTCCTTTAACTCCCGGTATCTCTTCCTCTGCTTTCCTGATAGCCCGGTCTACGATGGCTTTGGCTGCCGCTGTATCTGTAGGCGGGACCAGACGCATATCGATCCAGACTTTCGCACTGTCCGAACTACATATGGGCGGTAGCCGCCAATGATCTGGCCAAAAGTAACTGTAGAAATTCCCAGATCATGATGGGCCGGGCATGCCTTGATCTCTTTTCTTATGCTGCTGATGGCTTCTGCCATAGCTGCGATAGCATCGGCTCCCTTCCATGGATTGCTGGCATGGGCAGTAATTCCTGTCATGGTCAGTTCAAACCAGGTCCTTCCCTTGTGGGCTACCTGGATCTGGCCGTCAGTTGGCTCTGTATCCAGGATCCAGTCATTTTTTGTGACCCATCCGGCCTTAATAGCAGCCTCTACACCACGCATAAAGTCCTCTTCATCTACGGAACAGATCATGGAAAATGGCTTTTCTGGCAGTTCGCCTCTTTCTCCCACCTTCTTTACCATATTTTTTTTAAAGACAGTTAAAGCGCAGGCAAGACCGGATTTCATATCACAGGCACCACGGCCATACATTTTTCCGTCACGGACCATAGCACCCAGAGGGGAAATATCCTCATCCCAGCCATCCCCCAGCATGACCGTATCCATATGGCAGATATAAATAAGTCCCGGTCCTTCTGTTTTCCAGGTATCTTTGCCATTACATTATAACGTCCGGGCAGAACTTCCAGACGGCTTACATGGATCTGGTCTGCCAGCTGGCCCCCAAAGTCTGCGATCTGTTTCTTGAACCAGTCTGTGATCCACAGACCGATCTCTTCTTCATAGGCTCCGGGATCTGAGCTGTCGATCTGCACCAGCTGTTTTGCCAGTTCCCAGGCTTCCTGTTTTTTCTCTTTCCATAGTAATTACCTTCTCCTTTCTAAGCAACTCACACTCCAGCACTTACCACAACCATTTTATTGTGGTTATATTAGCAAAAAAAGGTGATTGCACTTGTAACCTTACCCTACTATTATAAGAGAGGGTTAAGGATATGAAAAAGCCTACTTAATAAAATTAAGAAATATGATCAAGGAGCATTTAAGTCATTATGATGATGAAAGAAATAAAAAGTCCATTTTGCGTACCATTTATGAATATGGATTAATTACCGTCAGTATCTGGATCATGGTAGTAGGAATCTACTTTTTCAAATTCCCGAACCACTTCGCCTTTGGTGGCATCACCGGTTTTCCACTGTTGTCAGCCAGCTGACCCACTGGTCTGCCAGTGATTTTTACATCTGTTACCAATATAGCCCTTCTGCTGTTCGGATTCTTATTCCTGGGCAAAGGCTTTGGACTGAAAACTGTATACGCAACCATGGTCATGTCCGTCAGCTTATCCCTTCTTGAGCGTTTCTGCCCATTAAGCGCACCGCTTACCAGCCAGCCGCTTCTTGAGCTGATGTTTGCCATCTTCCTTCCGGCTGTGGAACTGCGATCCTCTTTAATATCGGCGCCTCCAGCGGCGGGGCACCGACATCATTGCCATGATCTTAAAGAAATATTCCAGCATGAATATCGGTACTGTACTGATGTTAGTAGATATCGCCTCTGTTATCGCTTCCTACTTTATTTTCGGCGTGGAGACCGGTCTGTTCTCTACTATCGGTCTTGCCGCAAAATCACTGGTGATCGATGATGTGATCGAGAATATCAACCTTTGCAAATGTTTCAATATCATCTGCGATGATCCGAAACCTATCTGTGATTTCATTATCAATGATTTAAACCGCAGTGCTACTGTATACCACGCAGAAGGTGCTTTCACTCACCATGATAAAACCGTTATCATGACTACCATGAAACGCAGTCAGGCATTAAAGCTCCGCAACTATATTAAACGTGTAGAGCCTACTGCATTTATGCTGATCTCCAATTCCAGCGAGATCATCGGAAAAGGCTTTCTTGCAAATTAAACCTCTTCTGTATTCAGTTCCTTTGCTACTTTTCAAGGTCTGCCCTTATGGATAATCCCTGAGGACAGACCTTTCGCATGCCCCCACTTTTTACACAGGTCAGCAGATGCATTCTGCTTCTTCTGCTCACCATAGGCTTTCTTTGCTTTTCTGCTTCATCAAACATAGCACAGTTATTCCAGATGGAGAACATTTCCGGAATATTTACTCCAAATGGACATGGCATACAGTAACGGCAGGAGGTACAGCCATTTTTTCATCCGGCTGCGGATCAGGTCAGCAGCTTTTTCAACTGCTTCCTCTTCCAACTCTGTCAGCGGCTGGAATTTTCCAAATGTTTCCAGATTATCTCTAACTGTTCCATAGAGGACATTCCGCTTAAGATCACTTTTACATTCTCATGACTTCCTACCCAACGCAGTGCGTAAGAAGCAACAGACCGGTCCGAATCTGCTTCTTTTAAAACTTCCTCTACTTCTTCCGGCAGTTCTGCCAGACGGCCGCCCTTTACAGGTTCCATGATCACCATAGGAACACCCATTTTAGCTGCAAGCTCATAGCCTTTATCTCCCGCCTGGATCTGGGTATCAATATAATTGTACTGGATCTGGCAGAAATCCCACTGGCGATAAAGTAAGGATCTTTCTGAATACCGGATATGTATCATGGAAAGAAAATCCCAGATGACGGATCTGTCCGCTTGCCTTTTTCTCTTCTGCCCACTGGATGATCCCTTCTTTACCAGTTTTTCCCATCTGCCTGCATCTAAAGCATGGAGCAGATAATAATCAATATATTTGGTCTGAAGCCTGGATAACTGCTCTTTAAACAGTCTCTCCGCATCTTCTACAGAGTTTACCAGCCATACCGGCAGCTTGGTTGCCAGATAGAAGCTGTTTCTGGGATATTTCTTCAGGGCTCTGCCTAAAAAATGGCTCACTTTCTCCTTATGATATGGATACGCTGTATCAATGTAATTGATACCTGCATTTATTGCTCTTTTTCGATCATTGCCTCTGCCTGGACTTCGTCAATGGTTCCGTCCTCTTTTAATGGAAAACGCATGCATCCTAAACCCAAAGGGACACATTTTCCTCTCCGCCGATAAAGCGCATGGTTCTGTACTTCATTCTCTTCCTCCTGTTTTTTATATAATGTCCTCTCAGAGTCTTTCCTGCACTTGCTTTTTGTGGTTGATTTTCCGCCAGTCGCACTCAAATTTCATCAACGTACGTACCTCAGAAATTTGGGCACAACTGACAAAAAATCTTCTCACAAAATCAAACACAGAAAGATTCCGATAGAACATAATGTTCTCTTTCCTTTTCCAATCCACTTCTTTATTATAGCAAATTGTCTGGCAGATTTCTATTAAAGTGTTGCCCTGCGGCATGATACTATATCATAAAAACATGGCACAAAAAACCATTCGCATAAAAACCCCCGTCATTGTAGCAATTCTGGATTTATGTTATACTGTAATGAATGCGTCAGCACAAGTTTACGAGTCTGTTTATATACTAATGCACTCAAAAAGATTCGGAGAATACATGCTACAGAAAAAGAGGGGAACTACTATGGATCTGAAACTACAGGTCAAGCAGTCACAGATATTATCACAACGCATGATACAGTCTGCAGAGATCCTTCAGATGACATCTCAGGAATTAAATACATATGTAAATGACCTTGCACTGGAAAATCCGGTTATCGACATTGTAGAGCCTGCTGCCGGGGAACGATCAGAAAGAATCTATCGAACAGCAGCAGTGGCTTAATTCCTTTAACGAAAAAACTATTATCTGTACCAGCGCCAGAATAATGATGATGACTATGATTTTAAAGACACCTGGAACATTAATACAGACGAAGGGGAAACATTAGCAGACTATCTTTGGTCACAGCTGGTCACAGAAAACTTTTCTGAGCTAGAGACTGAGATCATCCATTTCTGTCTGGACAGCCTGGACAACCGGGGGATATCTCACTGAAATGCCTGAGGATATTGCCGCATATTTTAAAAACAGATATTGCCACTATTGACCATATCTTAGATGAGTTAAAATCTTTAGACCCGTCCGGTGTCTGCGCTTTTTAACCTGGAAGAATGTTTAAAGATACAATTAAAACGTAAAAAATGCTCACACCTGTTATGGAATCACTGATCGATGACCACCTGGATATGGTGGCAAAAAACCAGATCCCGGCTATTGCCAGAACACTCCACCTTTCTTTCTGGTGAAGCAGCCGGCTACTGCCAGATCATTAAATCCTTGAACCCAAAGCCCTGGCGTATCCTTCAGCAGCCGTGACCAGCTGCGCTATATTATCCCAGATGTTACCATCGTAAAAATTCAAAGATCATTTTGATATTTTGTTAAACGAGTCCATGTATCCGGGCATTGAGGTCAACAGCTACTACCGCCAGATGAACCAGGCACCTGACTCACAGGAATTAAAGGAATATCTTGGAAATAAGATCCGGCAGGCAGAATGGATAAAGCAGTGTATCACACAGCGCAGCAAGACCCTGATGGATGTATCAAGGGGTGATCTTACAACGTCAGGAAGCTTTTTTTCTCACACGGCCCTAATTATTTAAAACCTCTGCGTATGGCAGATATTGCAGAAACACTGGGAATCCATGAATCCACAGTCAGCCGTGCTGTGAGCAAGAAATATCTTCAGTGCTCCTGGGGTGTATATCCTATGAATTTCTTCTTCTCCAGAAACGTAGGAGCTTCTGCTTCTGAAAGATCAAACAATCCGGCAAAAGAAATAACCGCCCACAAAATAAAACAGTTCCTCCATGAGATCATTGAAGAGGAAAACAAGAAAAAGCCATACAGT
>VOFG01004311.1_pt1 | contig 19668 bp, 28 predicted proteins | sample 5384171 | NCBI WGS metagenome assembly VOFG01 (sample SAMN12384726, study PRJNA508395) | human gut metagenome | isolation source: healthy gut F | host: Homo sapiens
ACGCGGTCCCAGTCGAAGCCGTAGCCGAGCATCTTGAGCTGGCGGGTGAAGTTCCTGATGTTCTGCTGCGTGACGATGGCGGGATGGATGTGGTTCTTGATGGCAAAGTTCTCGGTCGGCAGGCCGAAGGCGTCAAAGCCGATGGGGTTCAAGACATTGTAGCCCTGCATGCGCTTTTTGCGGCAGATGATGTCCATCGCCGTGAAGGGGCGCGGGTGGCCGACGTGCAATCCCGCGGCGGAGGGGTACGGGAACTCGATGAGCCCGTAGAACGCCGGTGATGGCGGCGTAGGGCTTTTGTCCCCGTCCTGTCAACGGCGGCAAAGGGCTTTTCTGCTCCCTTTTGTCCTGCCATTTTTTCTCAATGGCTGCGAAATCGTACTTCATGGATCTTCTCCTTTGTGAAAAGTGATTTTGATCGCAAATAAAAACGCCCCGACCGTTTTTAAAAACGGTCAGGGACGTAAATTACGCGATACCACCCTGATTCAGGCAGCCTCTCAGTGGCCTGCTTTTTAACGCGGCCAGCCGTCCAAACGTTGCCTCCTGTTCAGGTGCCGATCAAGTCAGTCCTTCTTAAAAAAGCAAATTTCAGGCTTGCCTTTTCTTTTTTTCGGCTGGGGAGGTGAAGCCACCGCATCCGTCTGCCGGCTTGCACCATCCGGCGGCTCTCTGAAAGCAGGTTTCGGGCTTTTTTCCCCTTCTTCGCCATATTACCAAATCATTTTACGCAGATTCTGCGGATTTGTCAAGTCTCAGGCGTCGTTTTCCAAAATTCCGTTCAGGTTGACCTGCTTGCCGTCCTGCCAGAGGCGCTCAAGGTTGTAGAATGCACGCGTCTCCTGCGTGAACATGCACCACCACGCAGCCAAAATCCATCAGCACCCATGTGCCGGAGCGGATGCCCTTCGCGGCTGAGCATCGGCTCTCCCGCATTGTCCATCGCCTCTTCCACGGCGTCGCACAACGCGTCTTGACGTAGTAGAACGCTGCTCGCCGGTGCAGATCAGGAAATAATCCGCCAGCGTCGAAACGTCCGTGATCTCGATGAGCTGGATGTCCACGCCCATCTTGCTGTCCAGCGCCTTCACGGCCACCGCGCCGCGGCTCTTTCGCCGTCATCGTTTCCATAGCTTGTCTCCTTTAGATTCAAAATCAGTCCCGATCGTGTCAGCCGGCCCGCTCTGTTCCGATGGGTCTCCGGCGTTTCCGGCTGGGCCGGTGCCGTTTCGTCCGGGTTTTCCGGTTTTCCGGCGTCTCCGTTCCATCTGGGTTTTCGGGGTTCTCCGGGGTTTCCGGGTCTGCGTTTCATCCGGATTCTCCGGATTTCCGGGGTTCTCCGGGTCCTCCGTCTCGTCCGGCTGTTCCGGTTCTGCGGGCTGCTCCGGCTCTGCCGGCTTCTGGAACGTCCGCGCACCTCCGGCGTCACCACGTTCACATTCGGTCCACCGTCAGGTCGACGTCGTAGGGGTTGAACGACTCGTTGACGATCTTCACGATGCTCGAGGCGTACAGCGGATAATAGCTCACGCCGTTGATCATCGCGCCCTCGCCCTCGATTGTGTAGGTCTTCATCGCATCAAAATCGCATTTCATCAGCTGCTGCGCAAAAATAGAGCATATTGCCAACGCTGAGATCCTGACGACGTTTTCTTCAAAAATTTCCGCATATTCCGGCAGTTTTTTGCCGCCGTCAGGTTTTCCAGCGACAAACACTGCTTGGCCAGCGCTTTCAGGAATTTCCTGCTGCACCTTTGTCCGCTGGATATCCTGCGAGGCATAGCCCTGCGGAAGCGGACGAGGCCCATGGCCTGCTTGCCGTCCAGCTTCTGTTCGCCCGCCTTCAGGTCGATGAGCAGATCCTGGCTCGGGTCGGAATAGTACATGTCCTGCGGGACGTTGACCGTCACGCCGCCTACAAGATCGACGACCTTGACGAACGCATCGAGATTCACCAGCACATAGCCGTCCATCTCAAAGCCGAGCAGCGACGAAAGCCGCCGCTCCAGCCGCTCCATGCCCTCTTCTTGCCGTTTGCGTAGACCGAGTTGATCTTCATCAGTCCGCCGTTTCCGTTCATCACGGCCGTGTCGCGCGGGACGCTCATCAGAGCGACCTCATGCGTGTTCTCATCCAGATGCGCCACGATGATCGTGTCCGTCCGGTATCCGTCGCCGTCCGTGCCCGCGATGAGGATGTTGTAGACGCCCGCGCGGTGGCTTGCCGGAACCTCCGTCTCGATCTCTGTCTCCTCGCCGGTCTCCTCGTCCACCTCCGTGGCCGGAACATAGACCGTCGGCTTTTTGACGGTCTCCTCCTCGGGCAGCGGCTCCGTTTCCACCGGCTCCGGCTGCTTCACCGGCGGCTTCACGTTCGCCTTGTAGACGGCCAGCGCCGTCCCGCCGAGGATCAGCCCGATCGCGGCCACGATGATCGTCACCCGCTGCCAGCGCTTCAGTCCGCCGGTCTTTTTTCTGTTTTGCGCGCGGCGATGTGCTCCGCGCCCTTTCTGTTTCAAACAGCTTCATAGCGATTTCCTCTCGCGCACCAGATAGTCCCGCGCCGCGTGCGGTGACGGGGTTGCATACGCTCCGCCCCTGGCTCTCCAGCAGGCGCAGCGTCTGCTCCAATCCCAATACGCCCTCGTCAGGTCGCGCCAGACGGCCTCGCGCAGCGCCGTCCACGCCGGGGAAGTCCCGCGTCGGCTCGACATAGTCGGCGATGTAGATGATCTTTTCCAGCAGGGTCATGTCCGCCCTGCCGGTCGTGTGCCACGCAATGGCACTGCATACTTCTTCGCACTGCCGAAGATCTCCCGCGCGCACCATGCGGCAGTCTTCCCGTGCAGAATGCCGGGGTTCTCCTGCTCCTCTTCCGAGACGGGAATGCCGTGGATCCGGCAGAATTCGATCTGCTCCGCGCCGGAAAGCGCCTTTGTCAGGTCGTGCAGGATGCCGGCCCGCGCGGCGAGCGTCTCGTCCGCGCCGTATTTCCGTGCGAGCTGCACCGCCGTCTCGCTCGTTCCCTCGGCATGGGCCCGGCGGGACGATTTGTGCAGTGAGAGGCTCACGGCCTTCAGCTCGTCAAACGGAAGCGCCCGGTAATTCCACCCCAGCCCGTAGAGGCCGTTTTGCCGGATATACGCCAGCACCTCCGGCTGCAGGGGCCTCGTCCGCCAGCCCGAAGAACAGGAGCCTGCGTGCCTCGGTCGACGAAATATCCAAAAAACTCATTGTGCAGCAGCGTGACCTCCGCGCCAAACTTGGCCCCGCAGCAGCGCTGCCTGCGCGTCCAACCGTTCCTTCAGCGCCGCGTCGACCGCCGTCCTTGCAAAGCAGACGATCTGTGCCAGATGCGCGATCTGCTCCGGCTCGCGCCAGCTGGCAAACGGAGAGGAACATGTCCGTCCCCATCATCAGCCAGAGCGCGTCGTCCGGATGCTGCGCGGAGAGCTGGCGCAGCGTGTCGACGGTATAGCTCGGCCCCTTCGCGCCGCAGCTCCATATCGCTGACCTCGAAGCCGTCCAGCCCTCGGACCGCCAGCTTCGTCAGCGCAAGGCGCGTCTGCGCGTCCGGCGAACCGTCCGCCAGCGCCTTGTGCGGCGGGACCGCAGCCGGAATGACGATCACGCGCTCCAGCCCCAGCGCCGCGCGGCACTGCGCCGCCGCCAGCCTATGCCCCTTTGTGCGGCGGGTTGAACGACCCGCCGTAGATCCCAATGTTCGCCATCCCACTGTCCTCTGTCTTACCATGTTCTGCTGCCGGTTTTACACCCGCACTCTGTACCAGGGGCCGATGCCGAGCGCGGCTGTTCGCGACGAAGGAGCGTTACAGATGCGGCCTGCCCCTTGCGGGTACTCATCGGCCTGCGTTTTGCGACCCCATTTCCTTTTCTCTTCCAGAAAAGGAAATGGGGTCGCCCGCCAAAGGAAAAGAGGGCTGTGCGAAACCGAAAGTACATCCCGTTCCGCCATCGCGTCAGAAGAAGCCAGCTCCATTCCGTTTCCCGCCGGGGCGGCGAAAACTCCATATCTGCAGCCTTCTTCTTCCTTCCCAAATTGTGACCGTTTCACTGGGTCACAATTTGGCCATTTGAATTTTACAACGCCGCACGCGATCTTGATGATGGCGGGAAGGCGTTTACTTTCGGATACGGTAAAAACTGAGACTTTCCTACGCCGCAAGTCCAGAGCAAGGCTCTGGTCGATGGAGAGTCAGAGAACCGTCCGAAAGGTTCTCTGGTCGTCTCTTTCTTTTCTGCGCGGTGCGACACGGTTCTTTTTCTTTCTCCGAATAGAGAAAGAAAAGAATGGGGTCACAAAATTCCCTCAGCTATTCTCCTGCTGCTGTTTTCTTCTCTCGATGGCGGCCTTGACGGCGGCCTCGTGGAAATATTCCTTCTGCTTCTGCTTCCGCTCGCGCAGCTGCTCCTTCCGGCGCGTGTTCGACACCTTGACCGGATTATAGTTGCCGTTCCGCTTCTTCGCTGGCTTGGCTGCGGCGGGCTTCGCCGCCGTCTTTTCTCCTGCTCCAGCTTTTCCGACTTGCGCCAGACAATAAACTTCGTCCCCACGCAGCCGATGCCCTCGGCGCCGAGCGCCTCGCAGATCGCGTCGCTGGCCTCTCTGGCCGTCAGCATCGCCGTCTCAAGCACCTTGCCCTTGATGAGCTCGTGCGCATCGAGCAGATTCGACGCCTCCTGCAATACCTGCTCCGACACGCCGCCCTTACCGACAATCAATGTTGTTTCGATCGTGTTTGCCTGTGCGCGCAGCTCGGCGCGCTCCTTACTTGTCATGCTTCATTCCCTCATACAGTCTGCAAAAATTCCTGCAATGCCCGCGCCCGGTGCGAGATGGCATTTTTCTCCTCCGGCGAAAGCTCGGCAAACGTCTTGCCCTGCTCCGGCACGTAAACACCGGGTCATAGCCAAAGCCGTTGCTCCCATGTACCTCGTGCAAAATCCGCCCCGGGCATTCGCCTCGCGCGACGATCTTCCGTCCGTCCGGCCAGAGGCACGTGATCACGCAGACGAACTTCGCCGTCGGGCCTCTTGTCCGGCACATTCTCATATTTTCCAGCAGATAGGCCGTCCGCGCCGCGTCGACTCCTTATGGCCGTAGCGCGCGGAGTAGACGCCCGGCGCACCGTCGAGCGCGTCGACCATCAGGCCCGAATCGTCGGCCAGCACCGGCAGCCCGGACGCTTTCATGACCGCCTCGGCCTTGAGCAGCGAGTTTTCCTCAAACGTCGTGCCCGTCTCCTCGACCTCGATATCGAGGCCGTATTCCGATTCCAGCGCAATCTCAAATCCCAGCCGCCCCAGAATGGCGGACAGCTCTTCGAGCTTGTGCGCGTTTTTTGCTTGCTAAAATGACCTTCATACCAGCTCTCCCAGCAGCGCCTTCTGCCTGGCCGTCAGCTCGCCGATGCCCTTGCGGCAGAGGGCAATCAGCTCCTGCTGCTCCTCCATCGTGAAGGGACGTCCCTCGCCCGTGCCCTGCAGCTCAATGATGCCGCCCTCCGCGGTCATCACACAGTTCAGGTCGACCATCGCGCGGCTGTCCTCCTGATAGCGGAGGTCAAGCATCGGCACATTGTCCACGATCCCCGCCGAGACGGCGGCCACAAAGGTCGACACCGGCAGCTTTTTTCGAGCTTTCCGGCCGCGACGAGCTTGCGCAGCGCAATCACCAGCGCGACAAACCCGCCCGTGACCGACGCCGTCCGCGTCCCGCCGTCGCCCTGCAAAACGTCGCAGTCCACCACGATGGAGACGCCCTCCATCGCTGAAAGATCCACCGCGCTGCGCAGGCTCCGGCCAATGAGGCGCTGGAATTTCCGCGCTCCGTCCGTTGAGCTTCAGCTTGGCGATGTCGCGCTTGCTCCGCTCGCGGTTCGCGCGCGGGAGCATCGAATATTCCGCCGTGATCCAGCCGCCGGATCTGACATGCGGCGGCAGCTTTTTTCTTCCACAGACGCATTGCAGAGCACGACTGTGTCGCCCATCTCGACGAGGCAGCTGCCCGCCGACGCCGATGTACATTTCACCGGGATCTGTAAGGCATCCGCCACCGCAATGACGATGCCGCCCTTGGCGGTGCCGTCGAGCTTGGTCAGGACGATGCCCGTCACGCCCGCGATCTCCTGGAACTGCTTCGCCTGCAGCAGGCCGTTCTGGCCCGTCGTGCCGTCCAGCACGAGCAGGACCTCCTTCGCCGCATCCGGCAGCTCCCGGGAAAGGATGCGGGAGATCTTGCCAAGTTCGTTCATCAGATTCTGCTTATTATGGAGACGTCCGGCCGTGTCGCAGATAATCGCATCCGAGCCGCGCGCCTTGGCCGCCGCGATCGCGTCAAAGACGACCGCCGCCGGGTCCGCCTTCGTCCTGCCGGATGATATCCACATGTGCGCGCTCCGCCCAGACTTCGAGCTGATCCGCCGCTGCCGCGCGGAACGTGTCCGCCGCGCAGAGGAGTACCTTCTTGCCCGACTGACGGAGCTGATTTGCGATCTTGCCGATCGTCGTGGTCTTGCCAACGCCGTTGACGCCGATCACCAGCACCACGGACGGCCGCGTATCGAGCCGCAGCGCCGGATCACCGACGTTCAGCATCTCGCAGGATCTCTCACGCAGGCAGGCGCGGGCGTCCTCCGCCGTTTTCTTGAGGCGGCGTTCGCGCACTCACGCGCGCAGCCGCTCGACGGCCTTCGTCGCCGTCTCCACGCCGATGTCGGCGAGGATCAGCCGCTCTTCGAGGTCGTCGTAGAAGTCGTCGTCCAGCTCGGAGGTGGTGAACACGCTTCCGATCGAGCTGGCCGTCTTGCTCAGGCCCTGCTTCAATTTTTCAAAAAATCCCATGTAATTTTCCTCTGTCTGTTATATTTCAGCCCGTGATCCCGAGCTGTTTGTTCCATTTCGCCGAGGCGGATGTGCAGGATCTTCGACACGCCCTGCTCCTGCATCGTCACGCCGTAGAGCACATCCGAGGCCTCCATCGTGCCGCGCCGGTGCGTGATGACGATGAACTGCGTCTTCTCGCAGAGGTTCCGCAGATAGCCCGCGAACCGCCCCACATTCCGGTCGTCGAACGCGGCGTCGATCTCGTCGAGCATGCAGAACGGCGTGGGCCGCACCTTCAAGATCGCGAAATAGAGCGCGATGGCAACGAACGCCTTCTCACCGCCGGAGAGGAGCGTGATGGTCTTGACCTGCTTTCCGGGCGGCTGGACGCGGATCTCGATGCCGCATTCCAGCGGCTGCGACGGGTCCTCCAGCACCAGCGACGCCTTGCCGCCGCCGAACCTTTCCGTAAAGGTCTTTCCGAAATATTCGTTGATCTTTTCAAATTCCCGGACAAAGATCTCCGTCATTTCGGTCGGTTATGGACTGGATGATGTGTTCCAGCGCTCCGCGTGCGTGGAGCACATCGTCGCGCTGGCCGGTCAGGTAGGTATAGCGCTCGTTCACGCGGGCGTATTCGTCGATCGCGCCGAGATTCGGCGTTCCGAGCGCAGAGATCTTCCGGCGCAGCTCCGTGATGCTTGTTCGCGGCGGGGATGCTTCGACCTCCGCCGCCTGCTCCTCCGCCGTCGAGGGCGTCAGCTCATACGAGTCCCAGAGCTTGTCCAGAAGCTGCTTTTCCTCCAGCTCGCTGGTCGCCTTTTTCTGCTCCAGGCGGGCTGACTCGCGCTCCATCAGCAGGATGCTCTGGTTCTTCTCCTGCGCCTGCTTTTCGGTCTGATTGCGCCTGGCCTCAATGGCGGCGCGGTGGTCTGCGGCCTCGCGCAGTGCCTGACGGCGGCGCTCGGTCTCTCCTGCTCCAGCTGCGCGATCTTCTCCTGCGGGCGGCAAGCTGCCGCTCCATTTCGGCGCTCTGCGCCTCGTATTCCGCGATCAGCTTCTCCTTCTGCGTGCGGTCGCCGGCCATGGCGCTGCAAAGCGTGGCGCGATTCTCCTGCGCAGACTGCGCCGCGTCGAGCGGCAGCGCCCGCCCGGAGCTGCGCGGTCTGCTCGTTCAGCGGCGCTCTGGCCCTGCGTCCAGCGCGCGATCTGCGCTCAGCGGCGGCAGCCTTTTCCATCGGTCTCCTGTTCGCCAGCTCGCTTTCAAGCGTCTGCACCTTTCAGCTGTCCTTCCGGTGCGGCCGTTTTCGATGCGCTGACAATTCCGCGTCGATGGACGCCAGATTTGCCTCCATCGCATCGCGCAGGGCTGCGGCCTGCTTTTTCTTCTTCGGTCCGGCGGAGCACCTCGTCCTCCGCCTCACGGAGCTGCCCTGCACCGTCGTCAGCTCATATTCCGTTTTCGCGGCGCTTTCCGCCGCCCTCCATACGCCTCAAAAGCGTTTTTGCAGCGATTCGAGCGTGCTCTTCGCTTTTCGCCAGGCATCTCGCCAGGTCGTTCGCGCGGGAGAGCACGCCCGCGCTGCGGGAGGCAGAGCCGCCGGTCATGCTGCCGCCCGCGATTCATCACCTGTCCGTCGAGCGTCACGATACGGCGCGGTGCCGGAGGCTCTCGCCATCCGTACCGCGTCGTCCAGCGTCTCGGCAATGACCGTCCGCCCAGCAGATTTTCCACAATGCTCTCGTATTTTGCCTCACGTGACCAGCGCCGACGCGATGCCGACAAAGCCGCGCTGCGTGCGGAACTCATTGTCCGCCATCCGCTTGCCGGAGATGGAGCCAGCGGCAGGAAGGTCGCCCGGCCGCCGTCGCGGCGCTTGAGGAACTGAATGGCGGCCTTGTCGTTGTCCGTGTCCACAACGATATTCTGCATCGCTGCGCCAAGCGCGGTCTCGATGGCCGTCGTGAATTCGTCGTCCGCATGGATGAGCGCGGAGACCGGCCCGTGTACGCCGCGAAGCGCACCGCGCGCGGACTCCTGCATCACGAGCTTGACCGCCTTGGAAAAGCCCTCGAAATCGCGCTCCATCTCGCGCAGCATCCGCAGCTTCGAATCCGCCGTTCCCAGCTGGATTTCGGTATCGCTCACCTGCTTTTTCAGCCCGTCGCGCTTTTCCGTCCGGGCCTTCAGGCGAAGCGAATAGCCGGCGATCATATTGTTCGCCGCCGTGACGTTTTCCCTTCGCCTCGGCAAGAGCTTTTTTCGCACTGCACCGCCTGCTTCTCCACATCCTCCCGGCGCGCCAGCGCGGATGCATGATCCGCTTCCAGCGCCTGCTTCCGTTCGAGGATGTCCGAAAGTGCCGTCCGGATGGAGCTGATCTCCGCCCGCCGTCCGGCTGCCTCCTGAGGTCAGCAGCGCATGATTCGCGCGCAGACTGAGTTGAGCTTTCCCGCCGTCTCGTCGTTCGACTCCGTCAGCTTTTTGCTCTCTTCGAGCGCTGCGCGGAGCTTTTCGTCGATCCGCGCCAGCTGGACGCCGATCTCCCCGATGCGCGCCTGCTGGGCCTCGATCTGCCCGGCAATGCCGCCGCTGCGGCTCTCCTGATCGGTCCAGCTCCTGCCGCACGCGGTCGATATTCGTTTTGTTGTTGTCGATCGATGCCTGTAAAACCGTCTGATCCGCCTGCGCCTGCTGACGCTCCAGCTCTGAGGCGGAGATCGCGTCGCGCTTTTCCTCAAGCACGAGGCTTTCGCGGTTCAGCTCCAGCGAGAGCTGCTCCGAGGCGGCATAGAGCGAACTCAGCTCGTCGTGCGCCTGCTCTAAGAATGAAGGCTGCGGAGGCATAGTCCTCCTCCGCCTTTTTCGCGTTCGCGGCGATCTTTTGAGTCCGTCGAGCCAGACCGTGATCCCCACGCCCCTTCAGCTCGTCGCGCAGCACCAAATATTTCTGCGCCTTTTCCGCCTGCTGCCGGAGCGGCTCGACCTGCATTTCCAGCTCGGAGATTTTGTCTCCGATGCGCAGCAGATTGTCCTCCGTCGCCGCAAGACGGCGCTCCGTTTCCTCGCGGCGGTAGCGGCATTTCGAGATGCCCGCCGCCTCTTCAAAGACCTCGCGCCGGTCGGTGCTTTTGAGGGCAAGGATCTCATCGACCTTGCCCTGCCCGATGTTGAATAGCCCTCACGGCCGAGGCCGGTGTCCATCAGCGGCTCGTTGATGTCGCGCAGGCGTGCAGATTGCTTGTTGATATAATACTCGCTCTCGCCCGAGCGGTAATACCGGCGCGTGATGGCAACCTCAGGCGTCTCGATCGGAGTGCGCCGTCCTGATTATCCAGCACGAGCGTCGCCTCGGCAAAGCCGACGGCCGGCTGCGCGCTTCTGCGTGCCGCCGAAGATGACGTCCTCCATCTTCGCGCCGCGCAGCGCCTTGGAGCTCTGCTCGCCGAGCACCCAGCTGATGGCGTCGGAAATATTCGATTTGCCGCTGCCGTTCGGGCCGACGATGGCAGTGATGTCGCTCCCGAATTGCAGCACAGTCTTGTCCGGGAACGATTTGAAGCCCTGAAGGATCTCAGATACACGCGTATACCTCTCCATTTTTATTAACGTCTTATTTTATCAAAAAGTCTGCATACGCAAACCTCTATGACTTGTTGAATCGTTCCTGATAGGGGCCGCGCCCCGGAATGCCCACAGGCATTTTGGCCGCAAGGCCAGACTGAGGGATTGCCAGAGATGCGAAATCCCTCCGTCAGCTTCGCTGACACCTTTCCGGCAAAAATGCCCGGCGGGGATTATCACTGCGCAAGCGCAGACTGCCCTCTGGCAAGGGGGCCTTTGCCGCCCGATGAAGGCAAAGGGCATACCTGTAAGACATACAGACAAAAAAGGCCCCAGAGGGGCCTGTTCAGTCCAGATTCTCCGGGGAAAGAGCGTTCGATCGCGGCGTTCTGCCGCGGCCGACTGCTCGGCGCGCTTTTTTGCTGCTGCCGACGCCATGTCCGACCGGCCTTGCCGTTGAGCAGCACCTCCACGTCAAAATGCTTGTCGTGGTCGGGGCCGGACTCGCCGGTCAGCTCATAGTGGAGCTGCTGATCCTTCTTCCGCTGCACCAGCTCCTGCAAGGCCGTTTTGTAATCGAAATTGTGGGGTCGCCCGGTCGGCACATCGCAGAGGATGAGCCGGTCGATGATGCCCTTCGCAGCCTCAAAGCCGCCGTCCATATACGAGGCGGCAATGACGGACTCCATCGCGTCGGAAACGATGCTGGCGCGCTTTCTGCCGCCGCCGTTTTTCCTCGCCATGGCCGAGCAGGAGAAATTCGCCCAGCCGGATGGTATCCGCCTGTCTGGCAAGATTCGTCTCGCAGACGAGGTCCGCGCGGATGCGCGTCAGCTCGCCCTCCGGTTTTCCCGGGAAATTGCGGTAGAGATAGTCCGCGACGACGAAGCCGAGGATCGAGTCGCCCAGGAATTCCAGACGCTCGTTGTCGTGGATCCCGCGGTCGCGGTTTTCATTTGCATAAGAGCTGTGGGTCAGGGCGTTCGTCAGAAGCGCCTTGTCCCGGAATACATATCCCAGCCCTTTTTCCAGTTCACTCAGCATGTTCCAGCTCCTTCGGCACGATCATTTTGTCCACATTCTGCCGGATGTCCTCCGTGAAGCCCGCCTCCACGGCCTGCACCGCCTGCCGGATGGCGCTGAAGATCGCGCGCTCATCCGACCAGCCATGCGCCTTGACGACCGGCTTTGAAATACCGGAGCAGCAGCGTGCCGCCTGTCTCCCGGTAATCGAGCTTCGCCTTCATCGACTTGACGCCGCTCATGCAGAGCAGCGCGGCAAGCTTCGTCAAAAAGTTCTTTTTGAACATATCCTTCACCATCGACGACATGAACAGCGCCGTGCCCTCGATGCCCTTGAGCAGGACGTTTCCCGCAAAGCCGTCGGCCACGACCACGTCCGCGCCGCCCAGCGGCACCTCGCGCGCCTCCACATTGCCGATGAAATTCAGATAGCCCGCGTCACCCGCCTTTTTCAGCAGCGCATACGCCTCCTTCTGGAGCGCGCCGCCCTTGCTGTCCTCCGTTCCGATGTTCAGAAGGCCCACGCGCGCGGACGCTCGAGCTTCAGCGTTTTCTGCGCGTAATACGGTTCCCATGAACGCAAATTGCAGCAGGAATTCCGGCGTACACTCCGCGTTCGCGCCGCAGTCGATCAAAACGGCTCCGCCGCCCGTTTTCGTCGGAATGACCGGGCCCATCGCCGCGCGGCGGATGCCCTTGATGCGCTTGACGACCAGCGTCGCCGCCGTCAGCAGTGCGCCCGTCGAGCCGGCCGAGATAAAGGCGTCGCCGCCGCCCTCGGCGAGCATCCGCAGGCCGACGACCATCGAAGAGTCCTTCGCTTGCGGACGACCGCCGCCGGATCGTCGTGCATATCCACCACATCCTCGGGCGTTTGCGATCTCAACGCCCTTCGGGAGCGTCTCGATGCCGTTTTCCTTCAGGCACTGGAGGATGGCCTCTCCGCGTCCGACCAGCACGACCTCCGTGCCGTATTCCTCCGCCGCGCGGATCGCGCCGAGCGCCGCAGCCGATTCAGGCGCGTTGTCGCCGCCCATGGCATCCACTAAAATGCGCATAATTGCCTCCTTTGTTTTTCCGGTCATCGCATCGATGATGGCAAGCGACCGGTTCGCGATCGCCAGATTTTTGTTGGCCTTGCCCTTGACCCGGTAGCCAAGGGCCGGCATGATGCCGAAGTTGACGTTCATCGGCTGGAAATTGACGATGCTCTGTCGGAGATGTAGGCCGCCAGCGCACCGATGGCCGTCTCGCGCGGGGAAATCCGGGAGCGGCCCGCCCAAAACCTTCGCCGCCATGCTCACACCGGCAAGATAGCCCGACGCAGTCGACTCCACGTAGCCCTCCACGCCGGTCATCTGCCCGGCGAACGCGACCAGCGGATCGCGCCGGTCGGCATAATAGCGGTCGAGCAGGCGCGGGCTGTCGAGGAACGTGTTGCGGTGCATCACGCCGTAACGGACAAATTCCGCATTGTGCAGCGCGGGGATCATCGAAAAGACGCGCTTTTGTTCCGGGAATTTCAGGTGCGTCTGGAAGCCCACAAGATTGTAGACGGAGCCTTCGCGTTGTCCTTCCGGAGCTGCACCACGGCATACGGTTCCTTTCCCGGTCTTCGGGTCCTTCAGGCCGACGGGCTTCAGCGGCCCGTAGCGCAGCGTGTCAAACCCGCGGCGCCATGACCTCCACGGGCATACAGCCCTCGAACACCTTCGAGTCCTCAAACCCGTGGACTTCCGCCTCTTCGGCGGTGGTCAGCGCCTCGACGAACGCGGCATATTCGTCTCGCTCCATCGAGCAGTTGACATAATCCGCTTCACCACGGTCATACCGGGACGCGAACCAGGCCCGCTCCATGTCGATGGACTCGAAGCTCACGAGCGGTGACAATCGCCGCGTCGAAAAAGCTCAGATAGTCCGCGCCGCCGACCTTAGCGGTGGATGGCGTCAATGGCGTCGCTCGTCAGCGGGCCCGGTCGCGATGATGACCGGCCCCGGCGGGCCCTCGGTCACCTCGCCCCGACGACGGTGATGTTCGGGTGGGACCTGATCTTCTCCGTCACCATGCCGGAAAAGCCGTAGCGGTCGACGGCCAGCGCGCCGCCCGCCTCCACGCGGTTTGCCTCGGCGCACTGTAAGATCAGGCTCCCCAGCCGCCGCAGCTCTTCCTTGAGCAGGCCGACCGCATTTTCCAGCCGGTCGCCGCGCAGCGAATTGGAGCAGACCAGCTCCGCAAAGTCTTGCAGTGGTGCGCGGGTGTCATGCTTCTGCGGCTTCATTTCGTGCAAGCATCACATGGACGCCGCGCGCGCGGCAGCTGCCATGCCGCTTCACAGCCGGCCAGCCCCTGCGCCGACCACGGTACATTCCAGTTTCATTCATTCGTATCCTTCTTCGCCGTCTTTTCGCGGCGGTCGTCCTGCTTGGTTGTCGGCTCTTTTCGTTCGGCCGTTTTTTTGCTTCGTCTTTCCGCCGTGCGTACTTCCTGGCGCAGTCAGGTTTTTACGCCGCCTTTTTTGAATTTATTGGTGGTCTTTTCATTCGCGGCGGCCTTTTTCGCGCGGGGATTTCTTTTCGCCTTTTTTTTGCCTTCTTCGCAGCGGATTTTGCCTTTTCTCGCCGTTCTTCTCTCCTGCTCGGCCTGCGGCAGCACGTTCCGCAGCCTTGGCGGCATTGTCGGCGGTCGCCGCGCCGGCGAGCTTTTGCCTTCTTCGGCGATAGCCCGCGCTTGTCCTCCGGCAGGAAGTTCTCGCACTCCGGGTTGATGCAGAACGGCTTGGCATCGCGCCGCGCCCAGAGCGCTTGAACATTGTCTGTCCACAGACCGGGCAGTCCTGATCGGTCGGCACGTCCCACGTCATGAAGCCGCATTCGGCGCCGCGCTCACAGGCATAGTAGGCGTAGCCGCGCTGTGGACTTGCGCTTGAGGATGGTGCTGCCGCACCGGGCAGCGGCCCGGCATCCGCTCGACGATGGGCTTGGTGTTGGTGCACTCCGGGATACCCCGGGCACGCCAGGAATTTTCCGAAGCGTCCGGTCTTGACGACCATATTGCGTCCGCAATGCTCGCAGATCACGTCCGTGACCTCATCCGGCACCTTCAGCCGCACGCCGTCGAGCGCCTGCTCCTCGGCGTCAAGCATCTCCTGATGGAAGCCCGCATAGAAGTCCTCAGGAGGACCTTCTTCCAGCAGCTTGGCCCTCCTCGACCTCGTCGAGCTGCGTTTTCCATCCCGGCGGTGAATTCCACGTTGATGACATTCTGGAAATGCTCCACCATCAGCCCGTTGACCACCTCGCCCAGCGGCGTCGGGGCCAGGCGCTTGTCCGTCTTTGAGACGACGTATTCGGCGCCTGAATGGTCGCGATGATGGCCGCGTAGGTCGAAGGACGGCCCACGCCCTTTTTTTCCTCCATCGCGCGCACGAGCGTCGCCTCGGTATAGCGCGCGGGCGGCTGGGTAAAAGTGCTGCTGCTGCTCCGTTTTGGTGAGGGTCAGCGGCTCTCCCTGCGTTCAAGATCCGGCAGCGGAGATTCGATCCTCCTCCTGCTCGTCGTCCTGCCCTCTTCATAAATTGCCGTGAAACCGGCGAATTTCTATGCTCTGATGGTCGCGCGGAACAGATGCTTTCCGCATTCGGCCTCGATGGCCGTCACGTCGTAGACGGCGTCTTTCCATCTGCGAGGCGATGAAGCGGCTCCAGATGAGCTGTACAGCTGGTACTGATCCTTCGTCAGATCCTTCTGCCGTTCTCCGGTAGCAGCGCGACGTTGCTGGGCCGGATGGCCTCGTGCGCGTCCTGCGCGCCGGATTTCGGCTTGTAGCGCCGCGGGCCGGAATAATATGCTGCGCCGTAGCGGCGGTGATGAAGCCTTTCGCGGCGGCCTCCAGCGCCTCTTCGGAAATACGAAGCGAGTCGGTTCGCATGTAGGTAATCAGACCCACGGAGCCGTATTCGCCCGTGATCTCAACGCCCTCGTACAGCTCCTGCGCGATGATCATGGTGCGGCGCGGCGTCATATTCAGCTTGCGCGAGGCCTCCTGCTGGAGCGTAGAGGTGATGAAGGGCGGCGCAGGATTGCGCTTTTTTCTCGGTTTTTTGACGCTCTTGACGCCGAAGGACTGCCCCTTCAGCTCCGAAAGCACCTGCTCCACCTCTTCCGCGCTGTGCAGCTCCCGCTTTGCCTTCGGGTCTCCGTAGTAGTGCGCGGTGAAGCTGCCTGGTCTGCCGACACGCTCAAGGCGCGCGTCGATCGACCAGTATTCCTGCGGCACGAATGCGCGGATCTCATTTTCCCGATCCACGACGAGCCGCGTCGCAACGGACTGCACACGGCCCGCAGACAGACCCCTTGCGCACCTTTTTCCACAGCAGCGGGACTGAGCTGATAGCCGACGATCCGGTCGAGCATGCGCCGCGCCTGCTGCGCGTCCACGAGGTTCTGATCGATGGCGCGCGGGCTGCGCGATGGAGCGGCGCACCACGTCCTTTGTGATCTCGTTGAAGGTCACGCGCATCGTCTTATCGTCCGGAATGTCCAGCAGATACTTGAGGTGCCACGAGATCGCCTCTCCTCGCGGTCCGGGTCAGTTGCGAGATAGACGTTCTGACACTTTTTTTCGCGCTGTCGCGCAGCTCCTTGATGATGGACTCCTTGCCCTGCCAGCGGGCGGTATTCCGGCTCGAAATCATGCTCGATGTCCACGCCCAGCGTGCTCTTCGGCAGATCGCGCAGATGGCCCATGCTGGCCTTGACCTCGTAGTCCGGGCCGAGATATTTCCCGATGGTCTTTGCCTTCGACGGCGACTCGACGATCACCAGATTCGTTTTTTCCTTCGGCATTTTTGCCTCCATGCTTATTTCTCTGCGAGAGAAAAGCGTCTCGCAGGAAGTCTCCTGATATAGCTCCTTGACCTCCAGCAGCGTCATGGACGCAAGCACGCGCCCCGCCGGGAGCTGGCAGCCGTCCACGATCTCGTCGATGCTTCGGCCCGTCGGTGAGCTGCTCCACGATGGCGCGCCTCGTCGGCGGACAGGCTGTCCAGAATCTTATGTACGTCAATATAATCTCTGTTTTCCGGCTTGTCAACGTCTTTTCTGTCGTTTCTTTCCGGAAAAGTACGCCCGAGGCCACGATTCTCTGGCTCTCCGTCCTTTCACGCGGCTCCTCGGCGCGGCTGAGCGTCATGGGGATCGTCTTTGGGCGGCGTCCTGCCAGCGACGGGGAACAGATGGACATACTCCTTCAGAACGTCCCAGCCGTCCGCCGCAACGATCGCGCCCTCCCGCAGGAGCCGGAGGTTTCCGGCGCAGGTCGCGCTGTCCACATTGGCCGGGAGTGCAAAAACGTCCCGGCCCTGTTCGAGCGCCCGCCGCGCCGTGATGAGCGCGCCGCTCTTCTCGGGCGCCTCCACCACCAGAACGCCGAGGCTCAGTGCGCTGAGAATGCGGTTGCGCACCGGAAAATGCGCTCCGATCGCCGCCGTTCCGGGCGGGTACTCGCTGACGAGCCAGCCTCTTGTGCGCACGTCCTCGAAAAGGCTGCGGTTTGCGGCCGGATAGACGACATCCACGCCGCAGCCCAGCACACCGATGACCGGCGCTCCGGCTGTCAGCGCGCCCTTCATCGCCATGGTGTCGATGCCGTCGGCTCCGCCGGAGACCACGACCGCACCCATCCGCCCGAGTTGATAGCCGAGCTGCTTGGCCTGCACCAAGCCGTAGGCCGAAGCCTTTCTCGTTCCGACAACGGCGATCACCGGCTCCGTGTCGATGGCCGGGACGGTGCCCTGATAATACAGCACCATCGGCGGATCGTCGATGCTCCGCAGGCGGTCGGGATAGGCGGCGTCCTGATACGTCAGAATGGAGATCTGCTTGCGGTAGCATTCGTTCAAAATCTCCTCCGGCTCCATGAGGCTCTTGTCCTCCAGCGAAGCCGTGCTGCGCAGGCCCTCCACCTCCGAAAGCGCGCTCTTTTCCGCGCAGTACGCCGCCTCCGGCGTCCCGAAATGGCGCAGGACCGCCAGCTGCTCGCGCGGGGAGAGATTTCTTCTGCTTGCCAGCCAGAGCCAGTATTTGAGCATACGCCGCTTCTCCTTCCGTTGCATTGATTTCTCTTCGCATCCTCCGTCCGGCGGAATGCGTCTTTTCAACTGCCTTTCAGCATTTCATCTGCCATAAAACGATGGTCGCGGCGGCCGCCGCGTTCAGCGACTCGCAGCGCGGGTTCATCGGAATGATGATCTTTCCGTCCGCCGCCGCGAAAAGCTCCGCGCTCACGCCGCGGCCCTCGCTGCCGATCACGACTGCGCAGCCTGACAGGTTCTTTTTGCCGCAAATCGACCGTGTCTGCGCTCATGGCCGTCGCCAGCAGCGGAATTCCCGCCGCGCGGCAGCTCTGCACAGCCTCCGCGCGCGTCATGCGCACCGGCTGCGTGCGAAAGACCGCGCCCATGGTCACGCGGACAGTTTTGGGATTGTAGGCGTCCGCGCAGCCGTCCAGCAGCACAACCGGCACCTCCAGCGCGTCCGCCGTCCGCAGGATCGTGCCGAGGTTTCCGGGGTCCTGAATGCCGTCGAGCAGGAGCGTTCCGGGACGCAGCGCCGCCGGACGCGCCTCCGGCAGGCGGCAGATGAAGATCGCGCCCTGCGGCGCTTCCATCTGAGAAACGCTCCGCATCAGGCTCCCCGGGATCTCCACCACACGCACATGCTCCGGAAGCGGGCAAAGCTCCACGCCCGTCTGCACCACGACCGTTTCCAGTCCGGGGTACCATTTCGCCGCCTCCTCGAGAAGCTTCGTCCCGTCGGCGGCAAATTCTCCGCACGCCTCCCGATAGCTCCGCGCGGCCAGCAGCTTTTTCAGATGCACCAGCAGCGGATTGCGGGTGCTCGTTACCGTCTCCCGCTTCATTTCTGAAGTCCCGAGAGCTGCTCGTTCTTGCCGACGGCGACGAGCACGTTTTCCTTTTTCAGCGGAATGTCGGCGTCCGGCGAAACGTTGATGGCGCTGCCATCGCGGATGGCGATGATATTGGTGCCGTATTTCGCGCGCAGATTCAGCTCCCGCAGCGTTTTCCCGACCCACTTGTCCGGCACCTGCACGTCGGCAATGCCGTAGTCGGGCGAAAGCTCGATGAAATCGAGAACGCTCGAGGACGTGAGCGCCTGCGCCAGCTTGAAGCCCATTTCACGCTCGGGCACAACCACACGGTCGGCTCCGACCTTTTCCAGCGCTTTCTTCTGAATTTCATCCGTGGCCTTGCAGATCACCCTTTGAATCCCCAGCTCCCTTGAGGTTGAGCGTGACGATCACACTCGTCGCCAGATCCTTGCCGATCGCAACGACCGCGCAGTCGTAATTGTTGACGCCGAGCGACCGGAGCACCTCCTCGTCTCTGGCGTCTCCGATGACCGCATAGGTCACGAACGGCTCCGCATGCTGCACCTTTCCCGCGTCGGTATCGATGGCGAGCACCTCATTTCCGAGCGCGAACAGGCGAGACGCGATCGCCGTGCCAAATCTTCCAAGTCCAATGACCACATAGGTTTTTTTCATGATTTCCTCCCGTTATCCGATCAGCATTCTGGCCGGCGCATATTCAAAGCGATCCTCCGCGCGGCTTGCCGTCAGGAAGCCGATGCTGATGGTCATGATGCCGACGCGCCCGAAAACATAAATACGATGAGAAGCAGCTTCGGCAGCGTCGTAAGCGTGGCCGTCAGCCCCGCCGTCAGTCCGACCGTCGCCAGCGCGGAGACCGTTTCATACAGAGCCGCGGAAAGGCTGCATCCGCTGCACGCGCAGATCAGCGCCGCGCCTACAAACGCCAGCGCCAGCATCAGCATGAACAGCGTCATGGCCTGACTGACCTTCTCCTGCGGGATGGTATGCCGGAAAACGGAAGCCCGGCTGCGGCCGCGTGCCGTCCCGACTGCCGCAAGCACCACAACGCCCAGCGTCACGGTCTTGAGTCCGCCCGCCGTCGAGCCGCTGGAGCCGCCGACAAACATCAGCATATCCGAAACGGCCTTTCCGGCCTCTGTCAGGCCTGCCTGCGAGACGGTGAAGAAGCCCGCCGTACGGGTCGTCACGGACTGGAACAGCGAGGCCAGCAGCTTCTGCCACACCGGCATTCCGCCGAGCGTCCACGGGTTGTTCCATTCCAGCACGGCAAAGGAGCGCCGCCCCGCCGAAGGTCAGAACAGCCGAAAGGATCAGCACCAGCC
>VOFG01002697.1_pt1 | contig 19649 bp, 30 predicted proteins | sample 5384171 | NCBI WGS metagenome assembly VOFG01 (sample SAMN12384726, study PRJNA508395) | human gut metagenome | isolation source: healthy gut F | host: Homo sapiens
GACCCAGATGGAGAGTCCGCCGGGAGGATCATGATGAGCAGGGCGACGCGCGCAGTTTCGGGACATCAGGTCGAAGTAGTCGGCCGGCCCCGCGAACTCCGGCGATGATGCGCTCTTTGAGGGCAGTAGAGGTGTCGGTTGTTGTTTGCAGTCATTTGTTTCAGAATTTTTTGCCGGAACGGGTTGAATTTCCGGGCCGGTTCTTCAGGGGATGACGAACCAGAGGATGATGTAGACAGATGGAGAGTCCGCCGAAGAGGATCAGCAGCAGCATCACGGCCGGATCATCGTGGGGTCCGCATCGAAGGTCGCCCAGTCCTCCCCAGATTCCGGCGATCGAGCGGTTGGTCCGGGACCGGTAGAGTTTTTCAGGGCAGGTTCTGTGCCCTGGTCGCTTCCCGTTTGCGCGGCGCCGCTCTCCGCTCCCGGGCGGCGGATCTCGCCGAAATCGGAGGGGTCCCCATCTGGGCCATGGTGGCCGGACGACCTCGATGGTGATGACGCGCATGGGGGATACGACCCGTTCGCGGAAGATCTCCGCCACGCGGGCTTCGATGTCGGCCATCGTTTCGGCATCGTCTTCGGGGCCGCCGGCGGATGTCGTCGAAGTAGCTGCTCAAAAGTTGTGGCAGGCATCCTGGTCGAGGGTGAACACCACTGAACCGATGCTTACGTTTACAGTCTCTTTTCATAGGGTCGTAACGGCTTTTGCCGGGTAATTTTTGCGGGTTTTACTATTTTGACAATGCAAATATAAAACACTTTTAGTATTATGCAATACAAAGTATCGTTTTTTCTTGAAAATTTCTGCAAAAAAGTGCTTTTTCTCGGTTTTTGCCGGGAAATGGCGATATTTGGAGTTCCGATGTTGCGTTTTGCCGGCATCTTCGTCTTACAGATACCATGAAGGAATCGAATTCACCGCTTTTGTCCTGCCGTTGCGCGACCGCATGTTCCGCTATGCGAGCCTGCTGCTCTCGTCGGCCGGGCGGAGGATGTGGTCCCACGACCTGCTGATGCGCCTGTGGAGCGAACACGCGCGGTGGGAGATGCCCCGGAAGGTCGAGCCGTTCGTGATGACGGCCGTGCGCAACCGCTGTTGCGACCTGCTGCGGCAGTGACAGGCGACAGCGCCGGGAGGCAGTTGCGGTGACGGGAGGCCTCGGTGCGGCGGACGCCGAGGGGTGGGAGTGCGCGAACTGGTGCGGCGGGCGCTGTCGGCGCTGCCCGGAGCGGCAGCGAGGTGCTCCACCTGAAGGAGATCGAGGGTACCCGACGCGGGAAATCGCTGCGATGCTCCCGGTTGCGACGAGGCGCAGGTGCGGGTGATCTCTCCGGAATGGATGGCCATGGGGTCACAAAAATGAAACGATGACGGCTGCGAACGGATTGAACGGCTGGCGGAACGCTGGCTGGAGGCCCGGGCGACCGGGCCGAGGCAGGAGCTGCGCGAACTGTTGCGGACGACGGAGGAGCTGCCGGAGTCGCTGCGTGAGTTGTCGCTGCTCTTCGAGGGATTCGGGGCGCTTGCCGGGGAGCAGATGCTATGTAGAGCGCCGACCGGGAGTGGGCACTTCGATCCGATGAAAAACCGCTCCGGCCGTTTGCCGACCGTCCCGGTCTGCCGCCCGAATCCGATTCGGCCGCGCAGCTGGACCTTGCCGCGCAGCCCGATGACCGGACCTTGTCGTCCGGCCGGCTGTCCGGCCCGTCGTCCGTCCGCAACCGGTACGGACGTCGGAGGCGGCTCTTCTGGAGCGTTGCAGGCGGCGGCCCGTTCGTGGCGTTGGGGGGCTCTTCCTCGGGGCGGAACTGCTGCGCAAACCCCTGCTATATCGACGGCAAACCCCGTCTACGACCGGGAGATCGCCCTGCAGACGACCGTCTATTTCCGACTCCTTTGCGATCCCTCGAAGCCCCGGACCGCCTGGTCGATGAACTGATTGAAAACAATTAAAAACTGAAAAACGATGGATAAACGTTTGATTTATCGCTGCTGCGGCTTTTGTCGCGATGCTCCCTGCTGGCGTTCCCGGTTTCGGGGCGAACGCCCGAACCTTCGAAGGTCCGGCAGTCCCAGCAGCCCCGGCCGTCCAGGTGGGCAGCCGAACAGATCGACCACGGCTGGTGAGCGACCGCCCGATCGCCGCCGACAGTCTGGAACGGATCGATCACGTGGATACGGATCTGGTAGCTACCTGGCGTTCCGGCCGAGGGCGAGGTGGTTCTCCGAATTGGCGGGCTTCGGCGTGCAGCTCTGCAATTTGTCGGACGAAGAAGATCCGGGATCGCAATGCGCGAATCCAGGCGGCCGCGTTGCAGTCTGGTTCTTCTACAAGTCGGGTGAGGGTTACAACATCCCTTCGAAAGTCGATTACGGTGCCTATCGGCGGGTACGGACTCGCTCTTTGACTGCGGCGCTAAATCGTTCCGCTTCGACGACGCTCGCGGATTACGGCAAGCAACGTCGGTTCGATATGACGACGGACTGCGTTATACGGTCGACAACTACCGCCTTTCAACAATTCGATCACGCTCGGCAACGAGAACGGGATGGTTGTTCCCGTTGCGCTCGATGAGAAGGCCGACAAGTCGAAACTCCGCATTACCTCGCTCGGTATCCCATTGCATCTGGCCTACCATCCGGTGAAACAGATGACCCCTTTCGTTGAGCGGTTATTTCGGCTTTACGATGGGTGCCAACTCCATCTACAAAGAACCCCAAAGTGAAGAATCCGCTTTCAGGGGTCGGACTTTCCAGTTCGGCGTCGGGGTTGGTGTCACCTATTACCGGTGCGGTGTTTATTTCCGTTACGGCGTGACGCCGCTTTTCGAGAACGGGGTGGGGCCGAAGGTGCATCCGCTCTCGCTCGGAATCTGTTTTTGGATTGTAAATCGAGTGTGTTATGAAACGGATTTTGATTCTGATTCTAATTGACAATGCGTTCTGGCACGCGAACTTCCGCATCGTGGAAGTTTTCATTACTTCTCGAAGGCCAAGGTTCAGCGTGCAACCTGGAACGCAAGATGATGCGGGATGAAGTGAGCCGAAATCAGGCGGCCGAGAAAGGGATGCGAAACTGGCTGAACTGTTGGATGGCATCCGCTATATCCGGATTGTGACCGTGGGATGGCGGGGATTGTGCCACGTTTCTGAAAGATGCCGAGGCGTTGGCCTCTGATCCGGTTTTCAAGTTCCAGTTGGTGATGTCGGAGAGTTCCGCAGGATGACTCTGTTTTACCTTCGGGAAGCGGGAGTTTTACAGCTATTCGGAGTTGTTAATGCTGACTTATGGCGAAGGAGACGGTGGCGGTATCACCTTACGGACTGTTCGATTTGCGAAGCAGGTTTCGCGGTTGTCGACGATCCGCCCGAAGCACGTGTCCGAAAGGAGTAGGGCGGTTGCGTGCAACGCATATCGTCCGCTTGCCACAGCCCTCCGGATTTTTCGGAGGGCTTTTTCTGTGAGCATTGTTCTCGCACCAGTTGTCAGTCCTTGAACTTGGCGGAGCTGGGAATTTGTGGTTCCAGGCAGGGCCCGACCTCCTCCCTTTACCAAAGGGGAGGTCGGGAGGGATTGTGAATAACGGTTGCGTAAAACGCAGATCGCCCGCCGCAGAAACAAGAAATCCCCGGAATGCTGTTCGGGGATTTTCTATTGAAAACGTTTCCGCTGGCGTCAGTCCTTGAACTTGGCGACGAGCGGAATTGCGGGATTCAGGCGGGCTCCTGCTCCTCCCTTTTCCAAAGGGAGGTCGGGAGGGATTGTGAACAACGGTTGCGTAAAAGGCAGGTCAGCATACGAAACAGAAATCAGAATACTGTTCGATTTTCTGTCGCTACACTTTCGTATCCGTTAGTCCCTTGAACTTGGCGGAGAGGAACTCGCGGTTCAGGCGGCGATATGCGTAATGGAGATCTGTTTCGGGCATTCGGCCTGGCAGGCTCCGGTGGTGCAGTTGCCGAATCCGAGTTCGTCCATCTTGGCAACCATCGCCTTGGCGCGGCGTGCAACCTCGACACGGCCCTGGGCACTGGCCCAGCGACCGAGACGCGCAGCCACGGGCAACACCGAGGTGCGGCGCGGGCTCCGCAACCGATGCAGGCGGCGGCATCCATCGACTCGTCGGCATCCTTCTTCGGAAGCGGAATGGGTTGGCGTCGGGCTTTCGGGATTAGTGCGCACGGAGATGAAACCTCGGCCCTGGAGGGATCTGGTCGTAGGCCAACGGTTCACCACGAAGGTCCTTGATGACAGGGGGAATGCGGCCAGCGCCACGGTTTCGATAGGTGATCGTTTGCGCCGTCATGAACTTTACCGCATGTAGATCTGGCAGGTCGTAGCGCCCTGGCTGGGACAAATGTGCCTGATACCGTCGATGGAGCGAGCATGCCATGCCGCCCTCGCGGCAGTGTCGTGGTCGAAAAGCCACGCTCCCTTGCCTGGTGTACGGGTCGTTGTTCAGGATGTCGAGCATCTCCAGGAACGAGGTGTCGGCCGAGATGTTCTCCACCTTGTAGGTTTCAACGCTCCCTTGGATTTAAGCGTCCTTCTGACGCCATATCTTTAATGTGAAATTCATTGTTTTTCGATCTTAAAGTTCAACGTCAAAATGGATTAGTCCTTGTAGTTGCGCTGTGCCGGGTGTACGAACTCGAAGTTCAGCGCTCCTTGGTCATCTCCGGGGCCTGGTCCATACCCTTGTACTCCCAGACGGCGGCGTAGGTGAAGTTCTCGTCGTCACGCTTGGCTTCACCCTTCGGTCTGGTGTTTCCCGTAACGCGGACCGCCGCAGGACTCCTCCCGGTTCAAGGCGTCGCGGGCCATCAGTTCGCCCAGTTCAGGAAGTCGGCCAGCCGCAGTGCCTTTCGAGGTTCGACGTTGAAATCGTTCTCTTGACCTACGACCTTCACATCCTTCAGAACTCCTTGCGCAGGGCCTGGATTTCGGTGATGGCCTTCTGGAGCGACTCCTTCGTGCGGGCCATCCGACGTTCTCCCATCATGATGTCGAGTCTCTTGTGGATGTCGTCACCGACTGCTTTCCGTTGATCAGCAATTTGGCAATCTTCTCGCGCACGCCCTTCTCGGCCTCGTCGAAAGCCTTGGGGTCGGTCTTCACCTTGGGGCCTGGATCTTGTGCGAGAGTTAGTAACGCCGATGGTGTAGGGCAGGACGAAGTAACCGTCGGCCAGACCCTGCACATCAGGGCCAGAAGCTCCCAGACGGTTGGCTCCGTGATCCGAGAAGTTGGCCTCGCCGATGGCGTAGAGACCCGGAATCGTGGTCATGAGGTTGTAGTCACGACAGATGCCGCCCATGGTGTAGTGCACGGCGGGAAGATCTGCATCGGCTGCTCGTAGGGGCTGACGTCGGTGATCTCCTCGACATGTCGAAGGTTGCGCGTAACGCTGCTTGATGATGTCTTTCCGAGGCGCTCGATGGCGGTCTTGAAGTCGAGGAAGACGGCCAGACCGGTCTCGTTCACGCCGTACCCGGCATCGCAGCGCTCCTTGGCGGCACGCGACGCCACGTCACACGGGTTACCGAAGAGCCGGGTAGCGGCGCTCCAGATAGTAGTCGCGGTCCTCTTCGGCGATGTCGAGGCTTCTTGGCGCCCGAACGGATGGCCTTGACGTCTTACCAGTTTGCCAGGAACAGATGCGGCCGTCGTTGCGCAGCGACTCCGACATGAGGGTCAGTTTCGACTGCTGGTCGCCGTGGACGGGGAACACGTGGGGTGGATCTGCGTGAAGCAGGTTTGCGAAGCCGGCTCCCTTTCGGTAGCACTGGAAGGCTGCCGAGCCGTTCGAAAGCCATGGCGTTGGTCGAGAGGAAGAAGACGTTGCCGTAGCCGCCCGTGGCGATCACAACGGCATGGGCGCCGTGGCGCTCGGTCTCACCTGTGACGGGTTGCGGGCGTGTTGCCGCTGAACTCAACGTCCTCGATATTGATAGAGCGACAGCTGGCCTGGGCCGACAACACGACCGACCCTGCGAGGTCTCCTTGTTGAGGGCGGCATAGGCGCCGAGCAGCCAACTGCTGGCCGGTCTGGCCACGGGCGTAGAAGGTACGCAGAAACCTGCGCACCGCCAGACAGACAGTTTGGCCAGCAGGCCGCCGTACTCGCAGACGAAGGACGCCCCTGAGCGACACTGGTCGATGATCCAGGTTTGAGACCCTCAGCCGGGCAGTGAACGTGGCCTCACGGGCGCGGTAGTCGCCGCCCTTGATCGTATCGTAAGAGGAGACGGTATACTCGTTGTCGTTCTGGTAGTTCTTGGCTGCGTTGATACCGCCCTGCGCGATGGAGATATTGCGCGGCAGGGCGAATCTGAATGCAGAACACCTTGACGTTTAGCCGAGTTTCTCGAGCGAGGCGGCTGCGGAGAGCACCTCCGAGACCCGTACCGACGATGATGATGTCGAGCTTGCGCTTGTTGGCGGGGCTTACGACCTTGATAGCTGCCTTGTGGTTGCTCCATTTTTCGGCAACGTAGCAGGGGATTTAGCATCTAATTTTTTTAAGCCATATCGTTTGTGTGTTTATTGGTGCACCAAAAAGCAGGGTTTGATCAGCAGGCGCCGCGATGCAGGGGCAGAAGTAGACAAGGACCACGGCCGCGAATCCGAGGAAGATGATCGTCGCAACGATGTTGGCGATGCACTTCAGCCAAGGGGATACCAGGTGTCGTTGGCCCATCCCGCTCTGGAACATCGACCATACGCCGTGGGTGAGGGGTGGAACCAGAGGGCGGCGAACCATGCGAGGTAGATGACCGCATAATACCACTGCGAGAAGGTGTAGCGGATGAGCCGCTCCGTCTGCGGGGCTGTACCCGAGGAGTTCGTATGCTGTCCCATGATCTCGACGAGCTGCATCTTCGACCAGAAGTTGAAGAGGTGGAGCAGCAGACCAGCCAGGACGATGAATCCCAGCACGAGCATGTTTTCGAAGCCCAGTCCCACCGGGTTCCTGGACGGTAACGGCATATCGCTGCGAGCCGCGGGCCTTGTAGTTTCGGGCGTGAGGATGATGGCGTAGATGAAGTGAATCAGGACACCGGCGGCCAGGATGACGGGTGCCGGCCAGGGCATACCAGTTGGCCCCGAGGAATCTACAGAGATTGCGTTGTAACCCTCCGGCGAGATGATTGCCGTGACGTTCATCGACATGTGGAAGAGGATGAAAGAGCACGGGAAGCAGCCCGTCACACTCATAATTAACTTCTTGCCGAGCGAGGAATTGGATAGGAAACAGCTCATAATTTTTGAAATTTGTTATATTTGTTAATGATTTGTGCGTTTCTGTTGTTTTTCCCCGGCAAAGACGGCGCGTTTTCGACCGGAATCCGGGGCGGTGGCCGGAACGGGGATCTTCGCGGCGGGAATGCCTGCGCAAAGATAGCCATTGTTTGCGGAATAACAATAAAAGAGGCAGGAAATTTACAGCTTGGAAAGCGGGTTTTATGACTAAAGTGAGCTTCGGAAAAGCGATGCGCTCCCTGAACCGGGGTGTGGAGGCCGCACGGCGGGCTGCGGTGTCGTTGCAGCTCGTTGTCCGGGTGGAGTCTCTTCCGTTTTTGCGCAGGCCCGCACGGTGGGTCTTTACTGCGCGCTGCCCGACGAACCGGACCTGTCGGAGGGTCTGCGGCGCTGGAGCGGTTCGAAGCGCCTGGCGGTTCCGCGGGTCGAGGGGCGATGCGATGCGTCTTTTCGACTACGATCCCCGGACCCTTGTCCGGGGAGCCTTCGAATTCTCGAACCGGGGCCTGAGGCCCGCCTCTGCCCGCCCGGGGAGATCGACCTGCTGCTGATTCCCGGCGTGGCCTTTACCCGGGAGGGGCGCGTTGCGGCCGTGGCCGTGGGTATTACGACCGTTATCTCGCAGCCCGGGTTCCGGGGCGTGAAGATCGGCATCTGCTATGCGCACCAGCTGGTAGACGACCTGCCTCGAACCGCACGACGTGCGGATGGACATTTGATTTTTGTGGAATGATCCGGATGCCGCGACCGGTCGGAGACCGGAGCGGTCAGCCGCGGAATGAATAATAGACGGAACGGATGAAAAGAGACGAGTAGCCCTGGTGCTGGCCGGAGGCGGATCGTGGCGCATATCGGCGCCATCGAGGAGTTGGAGCGTCAGGGATTCGAGATTGCGGCGGTGGCCGGGACTTCGATGGGCGCGCTGGTCGGAGGGGGTGTACGCTTCGGGCCGCCTGACGGAGTTCAAGGAGTGGATGATGTACGCTCGACAAGTACAAGGTCTTCGGGCTGGTGGATTTCACCCTCAGCTCCGAGGGCCTGGTCAAGGGCGACCGGGTCATCAAGACGATGCAGGAGTTGGTCCCCGACGTGCGGATCGAACAGATGCCGGTTCCGTTTGCCGCCGTGGCGGCCGATCTGCTCACGGGCGCGAGGTGGTGCTCGACCGCGGCGGGTTGTACGAGGCTATCCGGGCCTCGATCTCCATCCCTTCGGTCTTCCGGCCTGTGCACCGCGACGGGATGGTGCTCGTCGACGGCGGACGGTCAACCCCCTGCCGTTGAACCGGGTCCGGCGCGAGGAGGGCGACCTGCTGGTCGCCGTGGATGTAAAGGTGCGCCGTTCGGGGCAGACCCGACCACGCGGGCCAACGCTTCGCTCAATTACTATAAGGTATTGATCGCCTCGTCGCAGATCATGCAGCAGCACATCACGCAGCTGATGTGTCGGCTTTACCGTCCCGACGTGCTGGTCCAGATGCCTGCCGACAGTTACGGGATGTTCGAGTTCTACCGTTCGGCGGAGCTCATCGAGGCGGGTCGTGCCGCGACGCGGGCGGCCCTGGCGCAGCAGTTGGAACAGTCTTAGATGCACCGGTGGTGTCGTGGCGCCACGGGCCGGCATTCGAACGGTATGGTTTTTGTGTATGAGGGGAGGGCGAAAAAAGCGACGGCCCGTCTTGAAGAATTCAATAAAAAATTTAGTGACGCAACTTTACACAAATTTTTAGGGCCGTCGCAATTTTTCCGGGCATGACCGAAAGGGGGCACAGGACACGTCCGCAATCCACTCATGCGATACAAAGATAAACAAACTTTCCGGACTTGCAAGATCTTTGCTCGAAAGTGGCATGGGTGTGTCCAAAATGTCGAGAAAGTTGGACTTTTTCAGCGCTGTTTTTCCCGGATTTTTTGGGTTTATACTCTTTTTTGTATCTTTTCCGTCCGGAATGGATACGCAGAACACGAAGCCCTGACAACTTCGTGTTCTGCGTATTCGGGTGAGAAGCTCTTTACACTCTTTTTTCTCTTTTCCTTATACACACTCTTCCTCTCTTCTCTTCTCTATTCTGCCCCCCTCTCTGGATATTGCACGCTTCTCTTGTCGTCCCTCTGCACATTACACGCTCCTCTCGCCCTCCCCTGAAAATTTATTTCCGGTCGTTTTCGTGGATGTAGGCGGCGATACGGTGGCTGCGCTTTCCGAGGGGAATTCCCCTGAGAGTCAGGTTGGCCGAACTCTGCTTGATGGGCACCCATTGCGGGGTGCGTTTGGTGAGCAGCAGGTCGGTTGCAACGAAGAAGTTGATCCATCCCGGGCAGAGGTTCAGGCCCAGACCGACGGCGCTGCCGCGGTTGTTGAGCACGGAGTAGCTTCCCGTGAGGGTGAACCAGCGGGTGGGTGGAAGTTCACCGAACCGGTGATGTTGTGCATGGTCTTGTACTCCCAGAAGCGGACCGTATAGAGGAGTCCGAATCCGACCCGGTGGTTCCAGAGTTCGTATTCGAGACCGGCATTGACCGCCGCGCGGAGCATCTTCGAGGTGTTTTGGCTCTCCGTCCGGGTGAACTTCATCATTTCGAAGTCGAAGTCGGGGGGGCCGATTCGGTTCCGTCGCCGGAGACTGCCACGCCGGTGAATTCGGTCTCCTGAGTCGAGACGCCCGAGACGGTGCTGTTCCTGTTCCAGCTGATGAATCCCAGGTCGTTGACGGCGAGCGACGCCTGGAGGTTGGGCAGGATGTCGTAGGTTGCTCCGAGGTCTACGGCAAATCCGTACCCGGCGGGCTTGCGGGGTTTGCAGTCGATGTCTCCGAACTCGAAGATTCCGGTTTCGGGATCAGGTTCTACGGAGGCGCCGTCGACCGTCATGTCGATGGTTCCCTTCGTGACCACGGCCCAGCGGTCCTGCTGGAGCGAGACGTCGAACTGGTCGTAGTTGACCTGTGCGCGGGCGATTCCTGCGAGGAACTTGCCTCGGATACCCACATGTAGAGCCGGTCGTCAAGCAGCGGGAACGAATAGTTGAATCCGGCTTCGAGATAGGATTCGATGGCGGTTCCGAAGTTTTTGATGCTTCCCTCCTGCCCGCGTTTGAGGAATTCGAAGAGCGATTTGGGAAGGTTCATGCTCTCGTTGGCCCGGATGTTGACATCGAAGGACCAGAAATTCTTGTGGTTTTTGGTGAACTTGCCGAATCCGAGGAGGTTGATCCGGGTATCGAGCCCCATGAGGTTGTTGGTCTTGAGGTTTTGGAGCGCCTGGTCGGGGGTTACGGGCTGTCGTGCAGCGTGACGAGTTTTCCGTCGCGTGCGAAGAGGATGTTGTCGAGAGCGATGTTTCCGCTCAGGTTGATGTTCATGCCTCCGATTGCGGGGAGGTTGATGTAGCCGCGCAGGGGGCGAAGGCGGGGTTGAACTGCGAACGGAAGGTCGAACCCTCCATGAAATAGGCCGTAGGGTTCTGAGCGGCGAGGCCGGTGGTCAACAGGAGTGCTGCCAGCAGGAGATATGTTTTTTCATGATGGGGGTGTCGGGTTTAAATGTCGAACTTCAGCGCCCGCGTTTGATGAGGTGGAGGTTGATTGTGAGTTGGGGTTGAGTCTGCTCATCCCCTGCCGTTCCGCGGTCGAAACCCTTGCCGGGATAGTATTTGTCGATGTTCACGGCGATTTCGATCGTGAGGCCCCGGACGATGGTTTGCAGGTCTTCGGCGAAGAGCCGGGTTTCGGGCATGGCGTTTCCGTCGCGGTTGGCCTCGATTTGGGCCGTGAAGGAGACTTCGGTCGGGGTGAAGACCGGCGAGGCGGTGATGGAGACCGGCAGACGGTTGTCGATGGTTCCGGCCATGTGGAGCGTATTCTTGGGTTCGGCGACCTCTTTTCCGTCGAGGTTTTTGACGAGCATGTCGATGACATCGTCGCTGAGGTCGATGCGGTCGACGGAGTAGGTGAGTGCGGGGAGGCTGACTTCGAGCCCCGTCAGATAGCCGCGGGCCAACTCCTCGATCTTTTTCATTGAGGCGCTGGCGCAGCGTTTCGTTGCCGGTGTACTGTCGGATGAATTCATCCTTGAACTCTTCCGCGGCGACGCCGGGGAGCAGTGACGAGAATTCGGCGTAATATTTTTCCTGCAGGAGCGAAGCCACCTGGCCGAGCTTTTTCGGAGTCGGAGGCCATCTGGCCGAGCAGTGCGGAGAGCACCCCGATGACGTATTGGTCGTCTTCCACCAATCGCTGGACGGATACGAAATATCCGTTTCCGTCCTGGTCGGGCAGTTGGTTCGGCAGCCAGATGTCGGCTTCGTCGAAGACGGCATCGATGGACTCCCCGTCGACATCCGTGAGTTCGCTCATGCTGATGTAGACCTTCAGGAGCGGGACTTCGAACCGGGAACTTTCGTCACCGATTGCAATGTTGTCGGTACTGATCTTCGAGAGATCGTACTCGAGTCGACGCAGGCCGTTGCGCAGGCGGCGCACAGAATCAGAGCGTATAATTTCTTCATAGGCGTGGGAATGTTTGCAGACGTTGCAAAGATAAGCGATTCGAACGAATAAATCAATAAATCGGACGTTTTTGTCAAGTTTCATTTTCGTGATATATTTTTTACATTTGCATTCTGTATGAGCGAAGGCGTCAAAGATTCGTTGAAGGAGCAGGTTGCGCTGCTTCCGCTGTCTCCGGGGTCTACCAGTTCGTGGACCGCACGGGGACGATCATCTACGTCGGCAAGGCCAAGAGCCTTCGCAAGCGGGTTTCGTCGTACTTCGTGCAGTCGAAGGAGCACAGTGCGAAAGTCCGGGTTCTGGTGAAACAGATCGCCGAGATCCGCCATATCGTCGTGGGGAGCGAAACGGACGCCCTGCTGCTGGAGAATTCGCTTATCAAGAACCTTCAGCCGCGCTACAACATCCTGTTGAAGGACGACAAGACCTATCCGTGGATTGTCGTGCGGCGGGAGCCCTTCCGCGGGTGCAGTCGACGCGGCAGCTGCTGCGCGACGGTTCGCAGTATTTCGGGCCCTACGGTTCGGTGATGATGCAGCACAGCGTGCTGGAGTTCATCCGGGAGGTGATCCCGCTGCGGACATGCAAGCTCAACCTCTCGCCGGAGCAGATCGCCCGGGGCCGCTATACGGTCTGCCTGCAGTACCACCTGGGCAATTGCAAGGGCCCCTGCATCGGGGCGCAGAGCGAGGCGGAGTATTCGACGCTGGTCGGAATGGTGGTTTCGGTGCTCAAGGGGACCTGCGTCCGGCGCGCCGGTACCTCGAAGGGGAGATGTCGCGGGCGGCCGGGGAGTTGCGCTTCGAGGTGGCACAGCGCTACAAGCAGCGGCTCGACGCGCTGGACCACTACGCCGGGAAATCGGTGATCGTGAGTGCGCGGATCGTCGACGTGGATGTCTTTTCGCTGCTGCCGGACGACGATGTGGCGTGGTGCAACTTCGTGCGGATCCGCCACGGTTCGGTGGTGGGCGTGCAGACCGTGAAACTTTCGACGGGCATCGAGGACGATGAGCGCGACATGCTGACGCTGGCGATCCAGTACATGGTCGAGAACGTGGCGGGGGGGCGAACTGGCCCGGGAGGTGATCGTTCCGTTTCTGCCGTCGACGACGCTGCTGTTCGACGGCGTGACCTTCACGGTGCCCAAGCGGGGGGCGAAACCTCGATCTGCTGGAGTTTTCGCGCAAGAGTGCCCGGATCTACCGGGCCGAGCAGTTGAAGAACCTCGAAATCCGGAATCCGGAACGTCATGCCGAACGGTTGATGAACGCCCTGCAGAAGGAGTTGCGGCTCGACCGTCCTCCGCGGCACATCGAATGCTTCGACAATTCGAACCTGCAGGGGGCGCATCGGTTGCCTCGTGCGTGGTTTTCCGCGACGGGAAGCCCGCACGCAAGGAGTACCGGCACTTCAACATCAAGACGGTGGAGGGGCCCGGACGACTATGCCTCGATGCGTGAGGTGGTCTATCGCCGATACAGTCGGCTGCAGGCCGAGGGCTCGAGCTGCCCGATCTGGTCATAGCCGACGGCGGCAAGGGGCAGATGGGGGTGATCCACGAGGTGCTGGAGGCCCTGGGCCCGACATTCCGATTGCCGGGCTGGCCAAGGATGACCGCCACCGCACGGCGGAACTCTATTGCGGTTATCCCCCGCTGCTGGTGGGGGTACGGGCCCACCTCTCCGGTGTTCCACTTTCTGACGAGTATCCAGGAGGAGGTGCACCGCTTTGCCATTTCGTTCCACCGCCAGAAACGGAGCAAGGCTTTTATCCACAGTGAGCTGGAAGGGATTGAAGGGATTGGTGCGAAGACGATCGAGACGCTTTGTTCCGGACGGTGGAGCGTCATTTCCGAACTGGGAAAAGCTGTCGGGTGCGTGCGGGGCTATTCGAACTGGGAGTAAATGCTGTCGGCGCTGGTCCGGCCCGGGGGAAAGGCGCTTTGCCTGGTGCGAGGGGCTGGATTTCGATCGCCCGGGGGCGGAGTGTTTGAAGTGAGAGACTTTGATGGAGAGTTTTCGGTGAAGCGGAAAGGCTTGAAAGTCCTGAAACCGGAAGGGGTGAAATCGCCCGATGGCGAAATCGGTAATTCGTCTCAAACACCAATGAAAAATGTCTTGCCAAACGAGGTACCAAAAATTCAAGCAGTTTCTCAGCCGTTTGGGATTTTTTTTCGGTGGTCTCAAACCGCAATTCGCCTTACAGATTGGCAAAAAGGGGCAGTTGTATGATACAATCCGGTGCATTTTGTGCTTTTTGGGGGCCAGATGAAATTAATAGTTTTTGGTTATGTTTTTTACAAAGGTTCTAAAGCGTTTTTGAAGTTTTGAAGTCAAAGAAACTTTGATGCGGAAAATCGAGATGTTTTGAAGGCAGAGAGTACAACCAATTAAAGTTTTGAAGCGGAAAGGCTTTGAAAGTCCTGAAACCGGAAGAACCCGCCTCCGGAACACTAACGGGAGTTGTCGGCTGATTATAAATTTCACGGATATCCGCCCTCTGGAAGAGGACTTGTCCGATTGAGTTAGAGATAGAATGAAGACTTGGAACCAGGCCATACCGTTTCTTCGCAATGATGAGCAGAAGATAGTCACAAACGGCTATCCAGATTTGCGTGTACACGGCATTCTGGGAGGTGCCGTAGAAAGTCTTGATGTGAAGATGCTGCTTGATCCATTTGAAGAACAGTTCTATCTGCCAGCGTTCATGGTAGAGTTCCGCAATAGTCAGCGGATCGTCAATCGCAAAGTTGTTGGTCAGAAATCGATATGATCTTCCAGTCTCAAAGTCTTCATATACAACAAGTCTCAATGTGTCTGGATACTTTCTGGTAGAGTAATATCCAGCAAGTCTGATAGTCTCATCCGAAAGAACACCCGAGTCTTTGTTGACAGGTCTGGACTCAATAACCACATAAGACATATTGTCCTTGGCGCGTGTAACAAAGTAGGCGCCCTTTTGCTGGAAATGCTTGTAAAGTTTCTCAAAGGCAACATATCCCCTATCCATCAGGTAGAAAGCACCTGCTTCAACAGGAATCTTGTCCATCATCCTGGCATCGTTAACCTTGCCTGGCGTGAGCATGACAAATGTGGGAATCGAGCCTCGCAGATCCATCAGTGTATGTATCTTGAACGCGCCCTTACCATGATGAAACTCGGCCCATGGACACAACTTAAGACACAGTTCAATGGTACTGCTGTCAAACGCATATATCATCTCCTCAAGACCAATTCGCAGCTTTTCATCCTTGTAAAGCATAGTGGCTTCATTTACCAAAGTCATCGCAATGTCTTGATATATACGCCAATCCTTCTTCTCGTTGGCCTCCGCAAGCGTGGATCGAGGTATAACTTTGATTCCGGAGCGATAGAGGTCGCCGCAGAGGTTAAGTGTAGTCTCTATATCTCTCAAACCAGCTCTGTCAGTGAACTGTGCAAAACTCATCACCATGAACTGGTCACGACAATTGAATTTGATAGCATGCCGGTCACTTTTGTAGCGGTCGACACACTTCTTGAACTCGTATTCGTTAATGAGAGACATAATCTGAGCGAAGATTGGTTTTTCCTTTATTCATGGCTTGCGGATGGCGTCTTGATGCCTACCGCAAAGTTACTGAAGTTCTAATCGAAAAAATTTTCTAATGCTTGTAACTTATTGATGATTCGATCGAATTTCGTTCCAGGCATCGGTCCATACGCATTCCAGGCAAACGCATTCCAAAACGTTGCAAATCGGGGACCTTAACATCCTTTGCCGTGACAGTTTCTCCGTAACGAGGATTTCTCCGGTATTGCCGACTCGATACTCCATTTGCAATTTAGTACCGGTATCTCCGGCAGTTCATAGTCCGCGGTAAGTTTGTTACGGCAATCTCTCCTTCCATCCGCCCGACAAGTTCTTTGAGTTCTATTCGGGGGATTATTCCCATCCGGTTTTTACGCTGCACTCCAGCACCGAAATCATTATCGGTCGGAGCCCGCCAAAATTGGGTCTCAAAGTCGTACCAGGATACAGATAAGCAACCTGTCGACCTCCTCATAACGAGTCATAAAACCATTCCGGCGATCGAAATCCAACCGTATGTTTTCGCCTTCAACGATCAAGAAATTCCGGTCTTCCTGAACAAGAGCCACCGTTCCGTCCGGATGTATAGTTATCAATGCGTCGAACGGCTATTTCGCCGATGCATCTCCGCCTTCCGTTCGCGGACCACCAATTGCTGTCGGCAGCGGTATGGCCTGCCGGCAACGGTGCTTCGGCATTTGGAGCCGGAAAGCGATATCGAGCAACAATTCGGTCGGCAGGCTGCCGGCATCGTAAGCCAACTGAGCGGCACTTGGTTTGAGGAGCGACATCGAGCGACGGAACATCCCCGCAGAGTACTTCGTGCCCGTCGCATAACAACCGCCAATGAAGGCTGTAGGCGGAAATATCGAAAGGCATATTCGTTGAACACAGCGATGCGCCCGGTTTGCAGATCCACCCCTCACGCACCCAAATAGGCTGTTGCCAGTAGCGCACTTCATGCATGTGGGGATTCGGGATACGGTCAGGACTGACCAGCCCATTATCACTGAAATTCTTATCGAAGCGTCATACGGGATTCCAGTCTCCACCATAACCGTAAATCATTACTCCGTTCTTGCCCTGTTTCCTCAGCGACTGATCGACAAAATCCCAGATGAATCCGCCTTGATAGGAGGATATTTACGGATAAGATCCCAATACTCCTTGAAACCGCCCATCGAGTTACCCATGGCATGGGCGTATTCACACTGGATCAATGGTTTTTTCGGATTGTCCGAGGCGTAACGTTTGCATTTGTCGTAATACCAGTACATCGGGCAAATAATGTCGGTATTGTGGTCTTTCCTGTTACCGGACGCATCGTAAAGTCATAACAGGCTGTTCGATTCATTGACCAAATAATGACCGACGGATGGTTGAAATTCCCGGCGCCGTTCGTTGCGTTCAAAGGTGGGCTTTTTTTCCATACCGGATCACTTGCCAAGGGATTCTTACCATTTACCATGTGACTCTATGTTCGCCTCAGCAACTACGTACAGCCCGTATTCATCACACAACTCATACCAACGCATCATCGGATAATGGCACGTACGTACTGGTTAAAAATTGTTTTTCTTTCGAGTATCCGAATGTCTTGCAGCATCCGTTCTTCGGAAACTATATACCCGCCGTCAGGGTCCATTTTATGCCGATTCACCCTTTGACCAAAATCGGTCTGCCGTTGACGAGCAACTGTCCGCCTGCAATCTTCACCTCGCGAAACCCGTACGCAGAGGTCCACCTCGATTACCTCGCCTGACGGAGCGCGCAACGTTGCCGTTAGACGATACAACACAGGGTTTCTGCGCTCAGAGATCGACTTTTCGGCATTGAGCTAATCTGCTGTCGCGTCGCGGAGACTTTCGATGCGTTCGGATGCAACCGGCCGTCCGTGTGATCCGACACTTCAATTCAAAAAGCGTACACCCTTTACTGGAACAGACATCTGCCCGGATGTCGAGTTGCCCCGTCGTGTAACCATTGTCGAGCGACGGGGTGACTTGCAGAATTCGGCGATATGGCGTTCATCGCGGGTATAGGGTAACAGTCGCGTGCGATGCCTGACAAGCGGAAAAAATCCGATCTTCAAGATAGGTGCCGTCACACCAGCGGAAAATCTGGAAAGCGATCAGATTCGCTCCCGGTTTCACATAAGGTGTCAAGTCGAATTCGGCCTCCAATTTACTATCTTCGCTATATCCCACATACCGACCGTTGACCCCATAGGCTCATATTCGAAGTCACTGAGCCGGAAATGGGCGATAACCTGCTGTCCGCTCCATGTTTCAGGTATTTCGATCACGCGACGGTAAGGGAGCCGACATGATTCCGGTATCGGGATAATGCGGAGGATCTGCTTTTGAACTGTTCCCGCCATGGATATCCATGATTGACATACTGCGGGTCGCCATAACCGTTTAACTGCCACATTCCAGGTACCGGCATTGTTTTCCAAGCTTTATCATCGAAATCAGTACGAAAAAGGTATCAGGACGATCACAAGCGTCACGGACCCAAAGAAATTTCAGGTGCCGTTCAAGGAGAGGTAGCGTTCGGATGCCTTCCGATTGCCTGCGATGGCCTTTTCTGCCGATTCGTAGGCAAAAATGCAACATGCATAGGCAATCTGTTGATGGCATTTATCGAAGGATCATGCCGGGCGTCATCTCCGGCGCGAAGCGTTCCACAGAATGGAAGCAGCAGGCTCAAAATAAGGAGTTTTTCATCGTCGGTAAAGTTGATTAGAATGTTATTGTCTGTTTTGGCGGTAAGTCGGCGGAGGATGAGCCGGCCGAGATTACAAATGTTCCCGGCTCGGTCACGAAATCACCGGTTTTGTATATCATAGAATGCAAAAGCATCTCTATCAGCACGATGTTTACCTGACGCAGCTCTCCGGCTTTGAGAAATAGCTTTTCGCCCTTCAGTTCCCGTTCGGTCGAGGCGCGGAACATGCCACGTCGCTTACATAGACTTGTGCGACTTCGGCTCCGTCACACTTGCCCGTATTGCGCACTTCGAACGAAACCCGCACCGAATCGGCATCGGTCTTTACCTAAAGGTCCGAATAGGTGAACGTTGTATAGCTCAATCCGAAACCGAACGGAAAAAGCGGGGTGGTTCCGTTGCAATCATACCCTCGGTAACCGATAAAGACACCTTCGTTGTAATTGACACGCCGGGTGGTCTGCTTGCATAAAGGCCATCGGGCAAATTGGGATAATAACTGCCCGCGACAGGATTGTCTTCCCAGCATCGCTCAATGGATACAGGAAGTTTTCCGCTTGGAGAAAATGCGGCCCGTAAGAATCTCCGCCAGTGCAAGACCACCTTCCTGTCCCGGATACCAGGCCATCAGCAGGCCCTGGATTTTTCCCAGCCAGGGTTGCATCTCAACTCCACCGCCGCTGTTGATCACTATGACATGCTGATTGAGTTTTGCCCATCAGTAATCAAGCGTTCCTGTCCTTCCGGCAATGAAAACTACGATCGGCATCTTCCTTTTCGGTCTTGAGTTGAATCCCATACAAAGTATTACAGCATCGCTTTGCGGACCGCAAGATCATATTCCTTCAGCAGACCCATATCCCGGTTGTGCGGATCAGCATAATATTCTCCGCACGAAAGATCGCGGCAGAGATTTATTTCATCGCTGTTCACTTTATAACGGCGTCCCATTTTCTTCATTCCTTTCGACAACCGATACCGTGTGAAACGGATGGACTGCCCCGCTTCCTCCACCCGTATAGATCGTATCGGCGCAGGGTCCCATGACCAGGATGTTCCCTCCGCGCAAGGGTAGAATATTTCCGTCATTCTTCAACAGGACTACGCTTTCCGGGCCAGCCGCAAAGCGGCAAGGCGCGATACGGCATCATTTTTCGGCAATTGTTCGATCTTGCTGATGGCGATCGAAAAAACCAAATGTGATGAGTGTTTGGAGAATATGCTGCACTTTCAAGTCGATTGTCCGTTCGGAAACGACACCCGAGGCGATGAGGGGCATCAACATGTTCCCGGTTCATGAATCGTCCCGAAGGCATCTCCAAATCGAGCCCGTTGTTGGCGGCTCCTGCTGCGGAATAGGTTGAGTTCCAATCGGACATCAGTATCCCTTCAAAATCCCATTTATCTCGCAAAAATATCTACTTGGCAGAATTCGGTTTTCCGAGGCATGCGCTCCGTTCAACTCGACGAGCTGCCCCTGCTTAAAACTGGCCGTCGGAAAGCCAGCGTAGGGGCAGTCAGTTATGCTGAACATACTCAGGCATCAATTCTAAAAGTAATGTACCAGATCGTA